>Ga0181524_10001106_pt1 | contig 31526 bp, 19 predicted proteins | sample PEATcosm2014_Bin_34_FD_119761 | JGI IMG/M metagenome (GOLD analysis project Ga0181524, IMG submission 119761) | Peatland microbial communities from MTU Mesocosm Facility, Houghton, MI, USA - PEATcosm2014_Bin05_60_metaG | ecosystem: Environmental > Terrestrial > Soil > Wetlands > Peat | place... | reverse complement strand
CGCCGATGTGCCGAACACGCTGGTCAAGCGGGACAGCCAGGGGACATTTGTGGCCGCGAGCGTGGCGGGCGCTTTCGTCGGCGACGGTTCCAGCCTCACAAATCTGAACGCGACCAACCTGACCGGGCAGGCGGCCAGCGCGGCCAGTTTCACGGGCTCGCTGGCGGGCGATGTGACGGGGACGCAAGGGGCGACGGTGGTCAGCGCGGTTGGCGGGCAGACGGCGGCCAATGTGGCGGCCGGGGCGGGGCTGGCCAACGGCGCGACCAGCGCCAACGCGCCGAACACGCTGGTCAAGCGGGACAGCCAGGGGACATTTGTGGCCGCGAGCGTGGCGGGCGCTTTCGTCGGCGACGGTTCCAGCCTCACAAATCTGAACGCGACCAATCTGACCGGGCAGGCGGCCAGCGCGGCCAGTTTCACGGGCTCGCTGGCGGGCGATGTGACGGGGACGCAAGGGGCGACGGTGGTCAGCGTGGTCGGCGGGGAGACGGCGGCCAATGTGGCGGGCGGGGCGGCGCTGGCCAACGGCGCGACTAACGCCAATGTACCGAACACGCTGGTCAAGCGGGACAGCCAGGGCAAGTTCGTGGCCGGGAGTGTGACGGGCACTTTCGTCGGCGACGGCTCCGGCCTCACCAATTTAAGTTCCGCCAATCCTGGGACGCTGCCTTCGGGCGTGGCTTTGGTCTCGATGCTGGCGCAAGACCCTTCGCTGCTCGCCAGCGGCTACCAACTCGTGGTGACGTTCCCGTCCTCCGCTTGGCTCAACGGCGCCATGGCGGGTGCTCCCACGGCGCGCTCCGCCCAGGCGTCGGTGTGGGACGGCCGGGAGTTGATCGTATGGGGCGGCAACGTTTCACCAACGGGCTTCCGGCCGGTCAGTTCCGGCGGCATGTACCGGCCGGACCTCGACCAGTGGCAGGCGCTCACACCCGTGGGCGTGCCGGCGCCGCGCGCGTCCCACACGGCGGTGTGGACCGGCAGCCAGATGATCGTCTGGGGCGGGTCCGCGGCCAATGGGTATCTGAACACCGGGGGCCGGTTTCAGCCGTCCAATCAACCTTGGAGCGCCACGACCATCAACAACGCGCCAGCCGGGCGCAGCGGCCACATCGCGGTGTGGACGGGCAGTGGGATGCTGATCTGGGGTGGGCAGAACGACAACGGGGTGCTGGGGGACGGCGCACTGTACGACCCGGTGGGCGACCAATGGACCACGCTCAGTCTGGCGAACGCCCCTGCCGCCCGCTCTGGCACCGGCGCAGTTTGGGCGGGCGGCCGGTTGCTGCTCTGGGGCGGGGTCAACGAGCAGGGAGGCCTCAGCACGGGCGCCCGATTGCTCTTCAACCTCAGCGGCTTGCCCCTCGGGTGGACGGCCATGAGCACGAGCGGAGCCCCGCAGGGGCGCAACCTGCACTCGGTGGTTTGGACCGGGCAAAAGATGCTCGTTTGGGGCGGGTCCTCCGCTGGCACAGTTTTGGGGGACGGCGCAGCTTATGATCCTGTGGCCGACTCCTGGACGCCGCTGAGCCAGGCGAATGCGCCGTCCCCCCGCTGCAGCCACAGCGCCGTCTGGACCGGCCAGGAGATGCTCATCTTTGGCGGGGAGACCTCGTTGGGCACCGCGGCGGATGGGGCCGCCTATAACCCGGTGACGGATTCCTGGCGAACGCTCACCCCGGCAGGCGCCCCGCTGGCGCGGAGCGGCGCCGCCGCCGCCTGGTCCGGCACTGAGTTCCTGGTTTTCGCGGGGTCGTCCGGCGGCCAACCTCTGGCTGCGCTTCAACGCCTGAATCCCCAGCCTCCCTGGTACCTTTATCGCAAGCCATGAAATTGAATCAGCAGATAATGAACACTCGCTTTCCAGAAGCACTGGATTCGCCAACGTGCCGCCGACGGTCCTCCCTCTGCCCTGGGGTGAGGGGGAACGGGCCGGCGAAACTACGAACGGCGGGAGTTCTGCAAATGGCCCTCGGAATTCTGGATTTCCGCTTGGGAATCCATTGGCGGCGAGGCTGGTGCTGGCCCCTGCTGGCGTTGCTGCTGGGCCTCCCGGCAATCAGCCAAGCCCAGTGGCAGACCCAGTCCATCCTGGTCAAGCCCGGGTGGACGGCCGTTTACCTCCATGTGGATGCCTCTTATCAGACCCTGGACCAATTGGTGGGAAGCGACCCGAACAACCCGATTGCGGAGGTCTGGCTTTGGCAGGCGCCCTCGAGCACGCTCCAGTTCGTCTCCAGCCCGCAAACTCCCACCAGCGGCAACAACCAATGGGCGAATTGGGAGCGCCTGGGCTTGGGTTTCAGCGGCGGCGGCAGTCTCATCGCCCTCCAGCCCAACGCCGCCTATCTCATCCACTCCCTGGCCGCCACCAATTACACCTGGCTCTTGCAGGGCAAGCCGGTGACGCCAACATACGCCTGGACCACCACGGGCTTGAATCTCCTGGGCTTCCCGAGTCCGCCGGCCAACCCGCCCGCCTTCGATGCCTTCCTGGCACTGGCCCCGGCGTTCGCCAACGCTGCGACCATTTTCCAGTACCCAGGCGGCAACCTGGGGCCAACCAACCCCGTCCAGTTGTTCGCCTTGCATACGACGCCGGTGACGCGCGGCCAGGCCTTCTGGATGCGGGCCGGCACGCTCTTCAACAACTATTTCGGCCCGTTCCAAGTGGTTCTTTCAGGCTCCCCGGGCGTCAATTTCAGCAACAACGTGAGCCAGTACAGCTTTCATTTGGTCAACGAGACGGCCACAAGCGTGACCGTGAGCGCAACGTTGCTCCCCTCGGAGCCCCCCCCCACCGGCCAGGCGCCCATTGCGGGAGTGCCGCCACTGCTGGTCCGGGGTGCGCTCATTACGACCAACCTGACCTACAGCTTCAGCACACTGAACGTGGGCGGTTCCCAAACCTGGACGCTGACACCGCAGGGCCAGGCCGGCTCGGACATCACGGTTGTCCTGGGGCTCAACCGTTACGCCATGACGAACAACAACCCCGGCGACCTGCTGGCCGGCATCCTGCAGTTCACCGATTCCTTCGGTTTTTCCCAAGTGGACGTGCCGGTCGCGGCCCAGGCGGCCTCGCTGGCCGGGCTGTGGGTGGGCAATGCCAGCATCAGCCAGGTCGCCAACTACCTCAAGAGTTATCAGACCGACGCCAATGGCAACCCGGTCATCTCCAGCAACGGCAACTATATCATTACCAGCATCAACACCAACCTCGGCCCCGTCGTCACCCCCTATCCGCTGCGGCTCATCGTCCACTACGACGGCACACATGCCGTGTTGCTGCAGCGGGTCTATGTCGGCCTGAACACGCGCTCGAACCTCGTCCTCTCGACGACCCAGGCCACGCTGGACCCCACCCAACTCGGCACCGCGCGCCGCATCAGCTCGACTGGCCTGCCCTGGTCGGCGGCCAACGCCCCCTGGCCCTTCGCCGGCCAACTCGCCGAAGGCGGCGTGCTCACCACCACCGCCACCGTCGCCTACGACGACCAAGCCACGAACCCCTTTCTCCACACCTATCACCCGGACCACGATAACCTGGACGCCACCTTCTCGAACGAATTGCCCCAGGGTTCGGAGTCCTACGGGATCACCCGCCAGATTACCTTGAACGTCACTCCCCCGGGGACCGATTTCATCAGCCTCACCACCGCGAACCAGACCCTTTCCGGCGTTTATTCCGAGACCATCACCCTGGGCGGCCTCGGCGGCGCCACGCGAACTTTCAATATCACGGGGGGCTTCGCGCTCACCTGCATCAGCACCATCCCGGCGCTCTATCAACAATGAACGCCCCGCATCCCATTAACACCGTGGCTCAAGCCTTAATGACATTAGGGCGTGCGCTCCGTTTGACCGCTCTCCGACCCATTTGAAAAGCAAACACACCATTACTCCCCATTTTAACCGTCCGTGAAAAACGCAAACTCCACCATGAAAACCTCGCTCAACTATCCCCTCCTCGCCCGAGCCTTCCCGCTCCTGGTCTGCCTGGCGCTGGCGCCACTGGCATCCTATTCCCAACCGACGCCCAATCCGCCGGGACAAATCAGTTATCAAGGGTTCCTGACCGACGCCAACGGGACTGCCCTGGCGACCAACGCGCCCCAGAATTATGATGTGGTTTTCCGCATTTACCTAACCCCGACCGGCGGCAGCGCGCTCTGGGGCGAAATCCAGACGGTTACCGTGGACCGCGGCTATTTCAGCGTGCTGCTGGGCCAGGGCGCGAGCGATGGCGGCGATCCGTGGACCAATAACCTGACCGGCGTTTTCAGCGGCCCCGCCGCCTCCGATCGCTATATGGGCATCACCGTCAATGGCATCACCAGCCCCAACAACGAGGTGGCCCCGCGCTTGCGGCTGCTGGCCTCGCCTTACGCTTTCCTGGCGGAGAACGCCAACGCGCTCGTCTCGAGTTCCGGCCAGCAACTGATCACGACCGCCAACGGCTTTGTCGGCATCAACAAAACCAATGTCACCCCGGTATCGGCCTTGGACGTAAGCGGCACGGTAACCGCGACCTCCTTCGCGGGCAGCGGCGCCAGTCTGACCAACCTCAATGCGACCAATATCACCGCCGGCACCCTGGCCGATGCTCGCTTGAGCGCCAACGTCCCGCTGCTCAATGGCAATCAAACCTTCAGCGGCACGCCCACTTTTAACGGCGGTTTCGCCCTGGCCGGCAGCGCCAAGGTGAGCGGCAACATGAACTTCAGCGGCGCGCCCACCTTCAGTGGCACGCCTATCTTCAACGCTGGCTTCACTGTTTCAGGCTCGGTCGGCATCGGCACCACAGCCCCCCTGGCACCCCTCCATATTTTTGGGTCAGGCAGTCCCGTTGCCCTGGTGGACGGCAGTGCGGGCGGCGGCACATTTCTGGCAGTGCGCAACACGTCGAGCGGCGGCGGCATTTGGGAGGTGGTCTCGACTGGATCTGGCAGTTCCCAAGGGGCCGGGAAGCTGCTTTTGGGCACTGGCTCTGCTCCCGGCACCTATGGAAATACTGTCCTGACCCTTCAGCCCAATGGCTACGTCGGCATCGGCACATCCAGTCCAACTGCCCCCTTGACTGTGGATGGGACGGCGAATCTCAACGGCAACTGGGCATTCTATACATTGAGTGGAGACAACACCTATACGGGTTACAGTTCGAGTTCATCACCCGGGGCATTCTCGATCTGCGCCCAGGGTCGAGTTCAGGCGAGCGAGTTTGATGCGGTCTCGGATGCGCGAATCAAGGAGGTCGTCGGTCCGAGCAGCGCGCGGCAAGACCTGGCCACGATTCAGCGGCTCCGCGTCACGGACTATCGTCCGGTGGACAAGGTAGCGGAGGGCAATGGCCTCAAGAAAGGCTTCATCGCGCAAGAAGTCGGGGCGGTCATTCCTGAAGCGGTGACCGTGCGGACCAATTTCGTGCCGGACGTTTACGCCCTCGCGTCGGCAACGAAATGGAATGCCACGGACAGGACCCTGGCTTTGACGATGCCCAAGGCGCATGGTCTGAAAGCGGGCGACCGGGTGCGGCTGTTTGCCGACGCCTCCACCTTGGAATTGGCTGTTGCGTCGGCGCCTTCGGCGCAAGAGTTAGTGCTGGCCGAATGCGACAAGGACGTCCGCCAAGTGTTCGTGTTTGGGAAACAGGTTCCGGACTTCTGCACGCTGAACTACGACCGGATTTTCACCACCGGCATCGGCGCCATCCAGGAAGTGGCCAGACGCGTGGAACTGCTGGAAGCGCGCGAGGCGCGCCTGGCGGAACTGGAAAAGCAGGCGGCGCGGGTAGGGGCTCTCGAGCGCGAAGTCGCCGACTTGAAGACAATGGTCACCCAACTGGCCGAGGCCGGCAAAGAGTCCCGGCAGGCAGCCCTGGCGACACGGCCGAACTTGCTGGCCACGGCCGATCCGTCCCTCCGGCAGGTGTCCGGCAGCAGCGACCGTTAAAGTGAAAGCGAGGGCCCCCTATGACCTTTTTACTCCTGAACCGCATCCGAACTGGCGAAGCTTTTGGAGTGCGCCGGCGGAGCGAAGCGGAGACGGCGCTTTCGCCTGCGAGTGAGCTCCCCTCACGCCATCCGCTGCCCGAGCCAAAGCGGTGTCGCGCTCCGCTTGCCACCGCACTCCAAAGCTGGCTTCGAGCGGCGCTTTTGCTGCCGGGCTGCCTCGGTCTGCACGGCTTGGCGCTGGCGCAGACGCCCCCCTTGCAGCTCCCCCAGACGGCCACGCTGGTGGGGACGAACTTCGCATTGGGCGTCAATTGGCAGTCGTATCGGGGTGTGCCCTTGTCCTCGACCAAGGGTAACCCGCCCGGCTCGGATGGCCGCTACGAATTCACCAACGGACCCTCGACCTTCCCCCCGACCACCAACCAGTTCCAAGGGTTCTTCGGCTTGAGCGCCATTCCCGTCCAGTCCGGCACGAATCTAGCCCCCAATGAGCCGTTCGCCGCTGACGTCGCCGGCTTGGGATGGCCGCGTGCCAGAGATTCGTCGGGCCACGTGGCGCTCATCCTGCGCTCGGCCCAGGTTGGCGCGCCCTTTCTGGGCCAGTCCATTTCCTTCCTTTTTGGGTCCGTTATCCCGGTGCCCTCCACGGACGAAAACGGAAAAACGCTGCCGCAGGGAACCAGTCTCAATTACTGGTTTGCCATGCCTTACACCACCAACAACTTCACCAACGCCCCCTATTACTGGAGTCCGAATGCGCAGACGGTCTTCGCGACCCAGCCCGGCGTCATCAACATTACCTGGAAAAAGGTAGCCCCCACCAACTCAGCCCCGGCGGATTATGCGGCCAATCCATCGAAATACTTGGTCGAGGACGGGTTGTATTACACGCTCTACACGCCGAGTTACCTGGTCTCGGGCAGCCCCGTCAAACCACCCCAGACGATATACTGGACCGTCGGCGAGTTCGCGAACATGGGCCACCCCGTGAGCGTGCCCTCGGATGCTGTCAACTCCGTACACGTCGCCTTCAATAACGTCTTTCCCGAAACCGTCGCGACGGCCTACAGCGATCCCAACTATGTCCCCATAACGAACCCAACCAACACCTTACAAGAGTTCCGCACGCTTTGGATGGACGATACTGGGCTGATTCAAGCTTACAACGTCCAGGGGCGCGTTTTCGTCGAGTTGCTCGGCGAGGTGACCCCGAACGGAGCGAACCGCTTCCTGGGTTTTGAAATCGTCGACGTCTTCCAGGCCCCCACGCCTGTGGACGTTACCAACGACCTGGGCGAGCCGCTGACCGCCTACCAGGACAGCACGAACAATTCGGGGCTGTACCCCGCGCCGATCGAAAACGAGACGAGTTTCTTCTACCAGCAGGAGCCGCTGGGCAGCACCGCGCCGACCCTTTATGCCGACCGCGCGACGGTGAACCTGAACGACTTCCAAGTCTATTGGCTGATTACCGGCGTCGCCGGGCTGCAATGGCCCTTCCTGTTCGACCGCTATCACCTGGTCTGGCCCGCCGATCCGGCCATGTACAGCTTCTATCTCCGCCCGCCGGCGGCCTCCGCCGCCGAGGCGCAATTGACCGGCGTGCAGTTGCCTCTTTCCGAGGCGCCGAATATTGATTACCAGGACCCCCTCGACCAGCCCCGGGCGGCGTTAACGCCGACCGACTTGTTCTATACCTGGCTGACGCCCGCTTATCCGGCCCAGCGCGCGCTGTTGCGCTTCAATTCCGGCAACAATGTCTCCTTCGAGCGCGTGTTCTCCTTGCTCGACACTGGCCTCGAGGCCAACTTGCTCTTCGCCGGCTCGGTCGCGACCAACCTGGCCGGCTGGGTTTCCACCAACCTGGTCTTCGACTTCCCCAGCCTCTCCGTAGCGCCCTACGTGGTGAGCAACACGGTGAACGTGGGCGACCGCATTTCGGCCCCGGCGGCCGAACTCGGCGGCGCCGCCGGGGCGTCGTATTGGGCGGGCTATATTCACCAGACGAACGGAAACTCGTTCAACCCCGGCGCCTACCTCGATCCCTTCGCCGCGGGATTCACCCTGGCCAACCAGGGCGCGATCATCCCGGTCAACGCCATTCCCGGCAGCAACACCCTCGAGGTCTGGTGGTTCCGCAGCGATAACGCGGACGCCACCAGCGGTTTCCTGCCCGTTTATTGGCCGACGGTCATCGGCCGGTATTCGATTCAATGGCCGGCCGGCGCCCCCGAGATCATCCTGGCCAGCAACGCCGGGAGCGGGCCGCTGGACAGCCTGCAGGCCGCCGGTTCCATCTATGTCCAGAACGATCCCACCCAGCCCGGGTATAACCCAAACGAAGAACATGCCCTGATGTTGGGCGGGCAGGCCTACGCCCTGCGCGACGACCTGAATCACACCAATGCCAACGGCTACTCCTCCGCCCCTTATGTGCTCTTGAACTACACCGCCGCAGATGGCCGTCCGGCCATGACCGTTTTCCATGTCCGCCGCGAGGCCCCCGAGGAGGGCATTCTGTTCGATTACATCACCCAGGCGGGCACGTTTTTGCAAGCGCCCATGCCCTTGCCGCTCCTGGCGCCGCCCCTGGCCGGCAGCGGCCCTACGGCCACCAATTACGACCAGGAACCGCCGGCCACCTCCGGCGATCTCCCGGTGGGCTGGAATGACAGTATGGCCAACGGACCCTACGCCAATTATCCTGGTTTTACCTTCCAGGATCGAAATCATAATTTCTGGGTTTATCGCGGTTTGCACGCCGGCTTGCCGCCGCTCCAGGCCGGCGCCTACAACACCAACAACAACACCTTCGGCTCTCTGCCCGCGGCCACCGCCGTCCTCGATCAGCCCTTCGCGGAGTACATTCAAGTTTCCCGCCAAACGGCCTCGCTCACCTTGGCGACCCCCGGCAGCCTGCCCGTCGGTCTGACTCTCCAAACCACTACGAATGGTTTGGTCCTCAGCGGCACTCCAACGGCGGCCGGCTCGAATTGGCTCACCCTCGTTATCACCGACACCGCGGATAACAGCGTGGTGACCAACACGCTCTCCTTGACTGTGGTGTCCAGCGGGACCGTCGTTGCCCAAGGGCCTCTGGTGATTACCAGCACCAACCAGTATTCGGAGGCGCTGGTAACCTACACCAACCGGCCTCCGTTCCTGGCCCAGGCCCCAACCTCCACCAATAGTTTCACCATGCAGTTCTATTATGTGACCCAGGACGGGTTTGCCTGGCCGGGCGTGGCCAATCCGCCCCCGACCGGTTCAATCGTGCCCTACTTGCGGCCGATCGCCCCCGCGGGCACCTTTGTCGGCGACCCGACCTCCTCGAATACCCCCAGCCTCAACATCGTGTACCGCCCGGTCTGGCCGGAACTGGTCAACAACCAGCCGGTGCCGACGCTCTACTCGGGTCAAACCCTGACCCTGCCGGTGAACAACCTGCCGGCGGTCCGCGGCCAGAGCAGCGTCAATGTCCTCTATCAGCAGTCCATCGCTCTGGACATCACCGATGCGCCGGCGAGCGCGGTCTTGTACGACCCAACCGTCCAGAAGACCTCGAGTCTGGCGGCCGCTCCACTCTCGGGCCTGCCCGCCAGCGTCAACGCGCAATCCTACGAGGGCAGAATCTACTTCCCCAACCTGCCGCCCAACCTGGTCAACCGCGTCTTCTTCGATCCGGGTACCAGCAACCTGGTTTTCCAGGGCCAGTTTGTCGCCGAGACCGTCGGGCCGAGTTATCTCCTGCTCAACGTGCTGCGGGGCGCGGACCTGGCGGCCGTCCAGGGGCTTTGTCCCGCCACGGACACGGCCAACTATGCTGCTTGGACCAACGCGGTCGCCAACCTCGCGGCGCAGGTCTATACCTTCTACCAGAACCCGGCTGTGCCCGGCAGTTACGTCGCCAATACCAACGAGACGGTTACCCGCTACGCCGGCGATCTGGTCCAAGTGACCAATTCCGACACGCAAGTCGATTCGTACGCGCTCTGCGCGACCGGGCCCGGCGAGGGCTACATCTCGTTTGTCACCGGCAACGGAATCAATCCCGCACATGCCGGCGAACCGGTCTCGGTTTACATCGCCCGCGTGGCGCCCTACACCGCCCTCAACGCCCCGCCCTCCGTCTTCCCGGGGGCGCTCGAAGTGGTCTTTTCACCCAATCCGCTCAGCCAACTCATTACGTTCCAGCATACGTCCGACCTGGCCGGCGATTCAGCCAATTACCAGTACGATTGGCGCATCACGCCCCCGGTCAATGGCGAGGCGCCTACCACCACACCGGACAACTGGACCTCCCTGACCAACGGCATCGACTTGACCCACTTCACTTTGGGCGCCTCGGGCATCCTGGGCCTGAGCGACAATTACGTCGCCATGCGCTACCGCACCATCGACCCGGCCGCCGACCCGGCGGCGACCAATTGGTCGACCTGGACCACGCCGCAACTGGCGGAAGGTTACATTAAGCGCGTGCTCCAGGGCATCAATCCTTTCGACCAGGTCACGACCGACCTCTTCGACAACCCGGTCAATACCAGCGGCAGCATCATCGAAGAGGCCGGCCATAGCTGGCAAGGCGACGTCGCCCTTAACGCCTCCACCCTCACCAATTTGGGCCTCATCGAGATTTACGAAACCGTGCTCCACCAGGGCGAGGGCGTGAGCATCGATGCCGGCATCAATTATGGTCCGGCCAACGACGCCCTCCTCCTGGCCGCCGGCGAACTCTGCGACCTGTATATGTACATCGGCAACGACGCCTGGGCCAATTCTCTCAATCCCACCATCAGCATTGGCACCGACAACGTGACCTACGGCGATATCGCCACCTCGCTCTTCTGCTTCCAAGGCGAGGTCGCCTCGTTGCTTCAGCAGAACCTCTGCCTGCTGCGGGGACGCGACGACTCCCTCTCCCCGGGCGTCGCCCTGTCACCCGTATTTAATCGGCTCTACTGGAACTACACCTACGGCATCGCCGCCGGCGAGGTCATCTACGCCCTCAACTACAACATCCAGGACGAAAACGGCGACGGCGTGGTCAATGCCGAAGACGCCGCCATCCTCTACCCGATGGGCCATGGCGATGCTTACGGCCACTACCTGACCGCCATCGGCAATTATTGGTCGCTCCTCATGAACCCCTATTTCGATTGGGTGCCGCAAAGTGAAACCGTCACCGTGCTCGGCGCCGCGGTGTCCGTCAACTACGAGCACGAACGCAATTTCGCCGCCGCCGCCGGCGCGCTCGCCACCGCCGGGGAGCAGGTCTTCGATCTCACCTGGCGCCAAAATTACCGGCCCGGCACGGCGGCTGGCTGGAGTGAATTCAGCACCAACATCGTCAATTACCAGCGGCCCTATCTCAATGGCGGGACGACCAATTACGTCACCGAATACTGGGGGCTGGACCATTGGGGCACTCGAGTCGGCCAGGGGGCGTTCCTGAACTGGGTCGTGGGCAATGCCATCCTGCCCCCCGTCGACCCCAACCCGGCGGACCAGGGCATCCAAAAAGTGGACCGCACCACCGTGCCCGAGCTAACGGAATTGCCCCAACTTGCCACGCAACTGCAGACCGACATGGATAACGCCGAAGCGGGTTTCACCCCTTTGGGCCTGCCGCAAAACGCCATTCCCTTCGACATCAACCCGCTCGAGGTCACCGGTCCCAATCCCCTCACCCACTTCGAGCAAATCTACGAGCGCGCCGTCGGCGCGTTGAACAACGCCGTCGTCGCCTTCAACGCGGCCGAGAACGTCACCATAGACTTGCGCGAGGTACAGAATTCTCTCGCCGACTTCCAAGCCGGCGTCGATTCCCAGGAATTGGCCTACAACAACCAGCTCATCGAAGTCTATGGCACCCCCTATCCCGATGATGTCGGCCCTGGCAAGACCTACCCCCAGGGCTACAACGGGCCGGACCTGATTCACTATATGTACGTCGAGAATCCCGACACCCAGACTTTCGGCGGCGACGTTCCCGACCCGACCATCACCCAAACGTTTTATGTTGATACCCAACAATTCCCGACTAACTGGACTACCAGTATGTACGAGAGCTTCGGCTTTATCAACGAGAGTATCTCGCCCGATTACACAAACTCAACGAACAATTGTATCACCTTCACCGTGGGACCCAACGGGTTCTTTGGCAAACCGGCCGGTTGGACCAGCCTGCGCGCCTCGGTGGGCGCCATCCAGCAGTCCATCTCCAGCCTCATCGCCGCCAAGGATAAACTCCGCAACGATCTCGCCGGCGCGGTCTCCGACAAACAGGCCCTCGACAAGGCCATGCAGGTTTTCATCGTCCAATCCAACCAAGCCTGGGCCACCCTCAGCAACCAGGACCAGACCCTGAGCGTCCAGCAGAGCATCAACAAGGCCGAAGCCGCTGACGCCATCATGCAGGCCTACTTCAATTACTGGGAATCGACCTTCAACCAAATCGACACGATAATTATGAGTGGAATACCGACAAGTGTGATTGTAGGGCTGGCAGCCGGCGGTGACATCAATGTGCCCATCAAGACCGTTCTCAACGTGCTGTCCCAAGCAGAAATGCAACCCTACATGATCGCCTCGCTCGTCTCATCCGAAGTGATGCAGGGCGTGGTCCTCGACCGCGAGTCGCAACTGGTTACTTTAGGTCAGCAGATGAACGAGACGAATTTCTATCAAACACTCCAGAGCCAAGTCCTGAACCTGGCTTCACTCGAGGGCACGGTCCAGAGCCAGGCCGCCACCATTAACCAGGACTTGCGGAGCCTGAGTGACGCCCAGGGCGCCTACAACACGCAGGTCGCCAACGGCAACCAGATTCAGCAGCAACGGCTGACCTATCGCCAGCACGCCGCCGCGCTGACCCAGGGCTACCGCACCCAGGACGCCGCTTTTCTCCTGTTCCAAAACGAAGACCTCCAGCGCTACAAGACCTTGTTCAATTTGGCCGCCGAGTACGCCTACCTCGCCGCTAACGCCTACGACTACGAGACGGGCCTGCTCAACACCGAGCAAGGCCAGGCGCTCATCAACCGAATCGTCAGTTCCCAGGCCCTCGGCGTGGTCCAGGACGGCCAGCCCCAGTTCGCCGGCAGCGAGACGGGCGACCCGGGCCTCTCGAGTGCATTGGCCGAGATGTATGCCGACTGGAGCGTCCTCAAGGGCCGCCTGGGCTTCAACAACCCCGACGGCTACGGCACCACCGTCTCGCTGCGCACCGAGAATTACCGCATCCTCCCCACCAGCGACGGCGACAATAATTGGGTGGACGTGCTCCAGCGGGGACTCATGCCCAACATCCTGGCCGACACGGACGTCGAACGCTATTGCCTGCAAATCGATGACGGCAGCGGCCTGCCCGTGCCCGGCATCGTCCTGACTTTCGGCACGGTCATCGGGGAGGGCCTCAACCTCTTCGGCCAACCGCTGGCCGCCGGCGACCATGACTTCAGCGCCAGCTCGTTCGCGACCAAAATCTTCGCGGTGGGCGTCGATTTCGATGGTTACATCGGCATGGACAATCCCATCGGCACCGGCGCCGTCACCAATGCGGCCACCGCCCCGAATGCCCTGTCGGCCACGCCTTATGTCTATCTTATCCCTGTCGGCGTTGACTCGATGCGCACGCCCCCGCTGGGCGATACCAGCACCGTGCGAACCTGGAGTGTGGACGACCTGGCGGTGCCGTTGCCCTTCAACGTGAGCGCCAACGACTTCGCCAGCAACCCGATGTACACCTCGGCCAACTCGCTTACCGAGCCGCTCTTTACCGTGCGCAAACACCAGGCCTTCCGCCCCGTCTCCACCACCGCCGCCTTCAATACCAGCATTTATGGCGCCAACGGCGCGCTCGAACCCTCGCAGTACACCAATAATCGCCTCATTGGCCGCTCGGTCTGGAACAGCAAATGGAAGCTGGTCATCCCCGGCAACACCCTCTTGAGCGATCCCAACCAGGGCCTCAACCAGTTCATAAATTCCGTCAAGGACGTGAAGCTCTACTTTATCACTTATTCCTATTCGGGTAATTAAGGTATCACCGCCTATGCAACCTATTTTGCACAACCAAAGTCGGCGCCCGTTCCCCCTCACCCCGACCCTCTTCCCCGGGGAGAGGGAGCAACCAGCACCGACTCCCGAGGTTCCTCAACCTTCTGATTCGCCGACCGACGGCCGAAGATGCTCCCTCTCCCTCGGGGAGAGGGCCGGGGTGAGGGGGAACCGCATTGACGATTTCCCGGCGTTCCGCATTGGTCGCATCCGGGCCCTGGTCCTGGGGCTCCTGGCGCCGGCCCTGCTCCTGACCGGCCCGGCCCTGGCCTACCCGCCCGCGCCGTTCCACGTCATCTACGGCACGGTGCGGGACCAATACGGCACCCCGTTCACCAGTCCCTCGACGCTGATCCTCCTCGAGACCCCGACGGGAGTGCGGATCACCGGTTCGGTCCATCCCGGCCTGGCCGCCGGGGTCAATTACCAGATCGATGTGCCCATGGATGCCGGGCTGACCCCGGACCTCTACCAGAGCAGCGCGTTGGTCGCCGCGGCCCCCTTCAAGCTCTACGTGGTCAGCGGCGGCGCCACCAATGTGCCCCTCCAAATGACCGGCAGTTTCTCGCTCCTGGGCAAACCGGGCCAACGCACCCGGCTCGATCTCACCCTGGGGGTGGACTCCAACGGAGACGGGATTCCCGACGCCTGGGAACAAGCCTTTCTCACGACCATCGGCTCGAACCTGTCTTTGTCTAACCTCAACGCGAACCTGGTTTTGACCAGCGATGGACTTACCCTGTGGCAGGAGTTCCTGGCCGGGACTTACCCGTTCGACCCCACCGAGCCGTTTCTCGTAAGAATCGTGAGCGTGACTGCGGGGGCGCCCTTGCTCGAATTTACGACCATGACCGGCCGTTCGTACACCGTGCTCGGCTCTTCCGACCTGAATCAGTGGACGCCGCTCTCCTTCCAGGTTCCGGCGGAAGGCGCGTCGGGCGCCATCCAGCAGTTTTACTATGCGCCCGGCATCAAGACGGTCCAGGTGCAAGTCCTCCCCGACTCCGCCGGCGCGCCGATGCGCTTCTTCAGACTCATGCTGCAGTAGCGATGAACAGCCCCAATCCCGAATTCCTCACCTGGCGTAGCCAGAACCAAGGAAATCCGCCTCAGATAGCGAGGCGGGCCCTCACCCCTTGGAATGCCTCACGCAAAGGGCGCAACGGGCGCAAAGGATGAACATGAGTCTCTCTCTGCGTTCTTCGCGTCTCTGCGTTTTCTTTGCTGCTACGCCATTTGAACAGGCCCCGTTTTGGAACCGTTCTTCAACCGCAGGTTCCAGCCGCCGATTGCCAGGTAAATCGCAGAGGCTTAACTGTGGCCGGACAGACGGCGGAAGGCGTATTCAAACGCAGAGACGCGAAGAACGCAGAGAAGAGGGCGTTCGCCGCCGCCCTAGTAAGCGCCCCCACCGAGCAATCGGAACGCCGGTTTCAGCCGGCAGGGCAAGTCTCATTCTTGCTTCGATCATCCTGCTGCTTTCTCCGCTGCTGCTCGGCGCGGCCACCTACACGCTGGACTGGGACGTGGTGTCCGCGGGCGGGGGCACCAGCGGCAATGCGACCTATCTCCTGAGCGACACGGTAGGCCAGACCGCCGTGAGTGTGTGCAGCGCGGGCCCCTACTTGCTGGAAGACGGTTTCTGGCCAGGGATGAACGCCACGGCCTTCGGCTTAGTCGTCACTTCGCTGTCCTCGCAGCGCGCGCGCGGGATGCCGTGGACAATCGCCATTTCAGACCTCCTGACCAACGCGCTTCTTCCGAACAGGGGTTCGCTCCTGGCCGTCACTGCCGTGGGCTCTCCGCAGGTCAGCGGCGCCTCGGCCTCCGTGGCCGGCGGTTTCATCTTCTATTCTCCCGCCCCAACCAACGGCGACATCGATGACAGCTTCACCTACACCGTAACCCACACCGGCGGCGCGAGCGGCCAAGGGACGATTAATCTCACGGTCCCGGCGGTTTCGGGCGTGCGGGCCGCAATCGGCAACGTCACCTCGGACGGCGCAATTCACCTCCAGTTCGACGGCATCCCGGGCTTCAGCTACGCGGTCCAGAGAGCGTCCCCGAATCCACGCGGCCCCTGGGCCACTCTGGCAACCATCACGGCAGACCTCTACGGCCGGTTCTTCTACGACGACACCGCTCCACCGCCGGGACGGGCCTTTTATCGGGCGATTTCCCCCTGACAGGGTCCGCTGAGGTGGACCCCGCAATGTCCGAAAACTCGCGCTCCGGAGTATGCTCTTGAGGATCTGCGATCGAGGAGCTTCTCCATTCTGACGCTGGATATGCTTAAGGCCAGAGGTGACTTTGGGGTGACCGTCCGCAAGAGCTTCACTCCCCCCGCCCGCGGCGCCCGGCGTACCTGCCCGGGCGCCGCGCCACACGTCTCTCGGACCGGCCAGCGCAGGTGCCCTGCTGCCGGTGCGCGTGACCACCACGCAGTTGCTAACCGCAAGGTGGTCGTCGCCATCACCAAAGGCAAACTGGACTTCGACCCATGGGAGCAGATCTTCTACGGCGAATTCGACGGGCGGCGCCGCAAGCGGGTTTTGGTCAAGATCATTGGTGAGCAGACCGGCGTTCCGCCAAGTTGGACACGCGCGTTCCCGTGACGCGGCTCAACGGGAGCCTTGCCGGCCGTGGCTTAGCCGGTGTATCTTCGCTCTATGATTGCTGTCAAAGCCGAGAATGACTGCCTGCAGGTGACCATTCCCACCGCAGGCATGACGCCGGCCGAGGTCAACGACTTCGTTTCCTGGCTGCGCGTCGAGAGCGTCGTCCGCCGCAGCCAACTCACGCCGGAAGCCGCCTGGAAGTTGTCCGAGGATATCAAGTCCGGCTGGTGGCGGGCGGACGAGCGGCGCTTCACCCCGGAGGGGGCCGAGTGAACGAAGTCGGGATCGTCGTTGACACCAACATTTTGTTCTCCCTGCTGCTCCGCGGGGACAACGCTCTGCGCAAGCGGTTCCTGACGGACAACGGCCCTACGTTCTACTGCCCTCGCTTCGTTTTCGTTGAGCTTTTCAAGCACAAGGAGCGGATCGCTCAGGCCACCACGCTAGGCGAAGAGGACCTGCTGGAATGTCTCTACGAGCTTCTCGCCCGCGTTCACTTCGTTGAAGAAGGCAGCATTCCCATCGGCACTTGGACAGAGGCTCGCCGCTTGTGTCGGGATGTCGATCCGAAGGACGCTCCCTTCGTCGCGCTGACGCTGCACTTAGACGGTCAGCTCTGGACCGGTGACGACGAACTCAAAGCCGGGCTCAGGGCAAGGGGCTTCGACCGATTCTACCAGCCGTGATTCCCGGAAACCGGCGCTACGTTGGCTGCGGCTTCGCCGTTCCCCGTCACCTGCTCGCTCCTCGCCACGGCGACCTGATCTTCTACGGCGAATTCGACGGCCGGGGCCGGAAGCGGGTTCTGGTGAAGATCATCGGTGAGTAGCGCCGCCCCGGGGCGACGCGCAGTTCCCGGCGTTGTGGAACCCGTCACCCCTCGGCAGATCCGTTGCCGCGCGATTTTTGGAGGGCGGCGTCGCTTGCCCAGCGGAGGGGCGGGGCATGGCGTTTTTCGTATTCCACCCGGAAACTTGAAAGATAATCCACGCCCTCATCCAGAAATGCGCGGGCGATTTCTTCGGCCTGAACCGGGTGGAATTCCCTGGTTTTCCTTGCAAAATGGGGCATCAAATTCCATTTTGCGTCCCAATATGGAATTGATTGACCGGTTCTTCAATCGCCCTACGGCAGCTACCTCCTCTTCTGCTCGCGCTGCATCCGGGCATGCCCCTGCCAATCTGAGGGCCGGCTTGCGATTTGGACCGAATTGCCGCAAGCAGGTCAGGGCTGGACACCCAAAATCACCCCAGGCACCGATCCTTGCGGATTGATTTTTCCTCGGGTAGCTGATTCCCTCAGACCATGAAGATCGTAATCCCGGGGCCGACTGGCGGTATGGGCGGAATCTCCCGCACGCGGCGCCCCGCATCCTCCTTTGTTCCTTCTCCATTCTCATTGGCTCGTGCCGCCGCTTGTCTGGCCGCGCTGCTTCTCTTGCCCCTTGCGCCCGGGCTGGCCGCCGAGCCGTCTGCGGCCGGTGTCCGCCAGGTCATCATCGCCTTCAAGACGCACTTTGACATTGGCTACACTGAGATGGCATCGAATGTGGTGCAGCGTTACCGCACCACGATGATCGATGACGCCCTCAAAGTGGTCGACCAGAACCGTTCCCTGCCGCCCGAGCAGCAATTCGTCTGGACCATCCCGGGCTGGCCGGCGGCCAAGGTGCTCGAGGACTGGCCCGGCCAGTCGCCCGAGCGCCAGCGGCGCATCCGGCAGGCATTCAAGGAGGGCCGCTTTGTGGTACACGCGCTCCCTTTCAGCACGCATACGGAATTGTTCGAGCCGGAAGACCTGGTGCGGGGGTTGGGCTTTTCGACCCGGCTGGCGCGCGGGCTGGCGCTGGAGTTGCCCCGCGATGCCAAGATGACCGATGTGGCCTGCCATTCCTGGATTCTGCCCACGATGCTGCGCCACGCCGGCGTCGATTTTCTCCACATTGGCTGCAACGCGGCCTGCCGCTCGCCCCAGGTGCCAACGCTCTTCTGGTGGGAAGGCCCCGACGGCTCCCGCTTGCTGACGATGTACTCGGCCGCAGGCTACGGCACCACCCTGGCGCCGCCTGAAGGCTGGCCTTACCAGACCTGGCTGGCGCTCATTCACACCGGTGACAACCACGGCCCGCCCCGTCCGGAAGAAGTGGCAAAGGTTCTCGCCGATGCAAGGCAAACATTGCCCGGGGTGAAAATTCGCATCGGCCGCCTTTCCGATTTCGCCGACGCCATCCGGACGGAAGCGCCTCCTCTTCCGGTCGTGCGAGGCGACATGCCGGACACCTGGATTCACGGGCCGATGTGCGACCCGGCGGGCGCGCGGCTCGCCCGCAATCTGCGCCCGCTCCTGGGCGTGGCGGAAGGGCTGGAGACAGAGCTGGCCGCCTGGCGCATCGGGCTGCCCGGCGCCCCTGCCTCGGCCCTGGATGCCGCGCGCGAGCAGAGCCTGCTCTACGGCGAGCATACCTGGGGTGGCGCGCTCGCCTGGATCGTCAATTACTCGCAGCATACGGAGTATTGGTACGGCCGGGCCTGGCAAGAACAACGGGCCGCCGGCCGCTTCAAGAAACTCGAGGCGTCCTGGGCGGAACACTCGGCTTACATCGAGAAGGCGCGCGACCTCGCCCAGCCGGTCCTGGACCAGGAATTGAGCTTGCTGGCGCACTGGGTGAATGTGGCGGGCGAGCGCGTCGTGGTCTTCAACCCGTTGCCCTGGAAGCGGGATGGGCTGGTGACCTTGCGCGGAGTTGGGCCGCATTCCGGCGTGAAGGCGGTTGGCGGGAAGGAGATCACTCCGGCCTGGACCCAGGACGACGCCCTCTGCTTCGTCGCGCGCGGCCTACCCCCGTCGGGCTATCGCACTTACCAGTTTGTCACGGCTCCGGCTCGTCCCTCGGCCGTACGGGCGGACGAGGCTGCGCGCGCGCTCGAAAGCCCGAGTTTCAAAGCGGTGCTCGACCCCGCCCGAGGCGCCATCGTGTCCCTGGTGGACAAGCGCTCCGGGCGCGAACTGGTGGACTCCACCGCCGCGCATGGCTTCGGGCAACTGCTCTATGAGCGGTTCGATGCCGATACGGTCGCCGCTTATGTGAAGGGCTACGTGAAAATCGACGCCGTGTGGGCGCGCACGGAACTGGGCAAGCCGAGCCTGCCGCCCTCGAGCGAAGTTCCCTACCGCGCGGTATCGCCGACGCAAGGCGCGCTGAGCTTCGAGCAATCGCCAGGCGCGGTGGCCGCCGTCATGCGCTTCCCGCCAAACAGTGTCCTGCCTTTCGCCGTCACCACCCGGCTCACGCTCTACGCGGACCTGGCCTGCGCCGACCTCGAGATAACGGTGCATGACAAGCCGGCGGATTCGTGGCCGGAGGCAGGTTGGATTTGCCTGCCTTTCAAAGTGGACGCGCCGCAATTCCGCCTTGGCCGGCTCGGCGCGATCGAGGACCCCGCGCGGGACTTTGTGCCGGGGGCGAACCACGACCTGGGGGCCATCCATACCGGCGTGGCGCTCTTCGACAGGCAGGGCCGCGGTGCGGGCCTTTGCCCGCTCGACAGCCCGATTGTGAGCCTGGACCGGCCCGGCTGCTACAAATACTCCCCCGGGTTCCTGCCGCGCAGACCCAGCGTCTTCATCAACCTCTTCAACAACCAGTGGAGCACCAATTTCCGGCTCTGGAACTCAGGCACCTGGACCTCGCGCGTGCGCTTGTGGAGTTTCAGCCGGTTCGATAACACGGCCAGCCTGGCGACCCCCTCGCTCGAAGCCCGCCAGCCTCTGCTGGCCGCCCTGGCCGATGGCGCCCCGGGCCGCCTGCCGCCAACGCAACGCGGTTTGGCCCTGTCTCGCCCAGGGGTCGCCGTCACCGCTTTTTGCCCGGACCCCGATGGCCGAGGCACCCTGCTCCGCCTCTGGGAATATGGCGGCGCCTCCGGCCAATGCCGGGTGCGGCTGCCCGCGGGCCTGAACGCCGCCAGCGTTCAACCAGTCGATCTGCGCGGCCAGTCTGCCGGGAAATGGATGGCTGTTCAAGCCGGGACATTCACCGTCCAGCTCCATGCATTCGCCCCCGCCAGCTTCAGGCTGCGTTGACACTGTCCCCGCAGCCAGTGCCGGAGGACCCGAGCGCCGGCTTTAGCCGGCTTTGGACATCCAATGTTCAAGAGCGGCACAGCAGCGGCCCAGGCACGCGCAAGGCTGTTTCGAAGAACGCTCATCCCCCGTCCGTCGAACCCTCGAAATGAAACATCCGATAACCCCTCTTGTACCCCTGCTCGCCGCGGTGTTCCTCGACGGTCCGCGGTTGAGCCAGGCCCAGTCGTTGCAGGACTTGTATCTCGTCAAGGATGGCGTCTCCCGCAGCCATACGGAGTATCACCAGGTGTCCTTGGCCAAGGGCCGGGAAGCCCCGCTGGCCGACCTGAAAGGCCCCGGCAAAGTGACCTACTTCTACATCACCACGATACCCAGGTGCGGTGGTTTCCCGGGCTGGCGCTTAAGGTGTTCTGGGATGATGAAACGGAACCCAGCATCCAGGCGCCGCTTTCGGACTTCTTCGGCGCCATGGGCGGCAAGACCATCGATTATCAATCCGCCCCCATGCAGATAAACCACGCCTGCTACGCATGTTACCTGCCCATGCCCTTTTCGCGGCGAGCCCGGTTCGTTTTGGCGAATGACGGCGACCGGGACTACTCGCAAAGTGTGGCCTACGGCATCGATTACGAGGAGGGCGCGGCCTTTGCGCAAGAGAAAAGCCGGCTGCACTGCGCATGGCACAGGAGCAATCCGGTCAAGAACGGTCTGCACACGCTCCTGGACGCGCGAGGGCGCGGCCATTACGTCGGGGGTTTTCTGCAAGTCCACACCCAATTTCGCGGCTGGCGGGGCGAAGGGGACACGATCTTTGAGCTGGACGGCCAGCCGATGACCCACACCCCGGGCACCGAAGACGAGTACGGCTCATGCTGGGGTTTTGAACACACGTATTCGATTTCTGAACTGAAGATTATCCCGGCGCCGAATGTGGCCCCGCCCCCGGATACCAACCAGAGCGCGCGCATCAAAGGTCTCAAGACCAGCGCGGACGTCGCCGCGTTTTGGAAAGAGATCGGGCCGGAAGGCAGTCCATTGATTGAATCGATTAAAGACGACCCCAAAAACAGACTGGTCACGTTCTTGTGGCGTGGCGGCGAGGACACCAGCGGCGTGCTTCTATACTACAGGCCCTGCATCGCCGAAAACCCCGAAACGTCCATGCTGAGACGCCTGCCCGGCACGGACCTGTGGTACAAATCCGTTCCCATTGACAGCCGGGCGCGGACCTATTACACGCTGGCGTCTAATCCGCCGGCGTTCACGAAGCAGACCTTCGGGGATCCGTCGATTCGGAATGTTCTGGAAGTCCTGCAGCAGCGCGATCCGCTGAACCCCAAGTCGAGCTGCGGCCAAACGGATTCCTCCGGTCGTGGCAGTGATGATTGGCAACGTGGCGCGCGGCGCCGAACTTCCCTGCAACCCGGTCTTCGCCGACTTCCTCAATTCCGAGTTGGTTCCGTGGCTTCGGCGGAGTTACCACGTCACTTCCGATCCACGCTGGGTGACGATCGGCGGTTCGAGCTACGGAGGCCTGGCGGCGGCCTACGCCGGACTGAGGCATCCGGAGACGTTCGGCAATGTCCTTTCGCAATCCGGATGTTCATCGGCGGCCACGATTACCTGAGCTGGCGCGAAACGCTCGCGGACGGGCTGATCCTCCTCCTTGGCCCTCTCCAATGACCGGAAGCACGCGGGTTTCATGGGTTCCCGGACTCCGTTATCCAAGCTTCGTTGAAGTGCGCGTGCTTGATGGACTTTGCGGCCGGGTCGCCATCGACATCCTTGGGCAGAGTTCGACGGTTCAGGTGGTAGCTGTAACTGGCATGCAGGGTGCCGTCTTTTGCCTGGATGATGCTGGGATAGTGAAAGCTGCCCGCGTCCGGTCCGGGCGCGTCCCGCTCCAGGTAACGCTTCCATTTCCAGGTGCGCCCCTCATCGTCGGAAACCTGCACCGCCAGTTGGTGTCGGCCTCTTTCGGTATCGTTGGAAATCAGGACCCAGTGCCCGTTGCGCAAGGCAATGATCTCGGCGCCCGACCCCGGGTTCGGCAAGTCGCTGTCGGTCACCGGCGACCAGGTTTCACCGCGGTCGTGGGACTCGCTCTGGTGCAGGCGCTTGGGCGGCGGGCCGTTATCTCGCATCAAGGTGTAGAGCGAGCCATCGTGGCGCCGGACGATGCTGGGCTGGATGTTGCCGGCGCCGACCAGCGGGGCGCTCGTGTGCCAGGTCTGGCCCCAGTCATCGGTGATGGCCATGAGCGAGAACGAGAACCCATCGTGGTAAAGCGGCACGATGAGCCGGCGGCCCTCCAGCACGAATGGATGGGCGCGGGTCATCCACCCCAGCCTCTGGTAGAGCTTGTCATCGGCGTGCCGGCGCCGGGCATTCAGCAGGCCCTCCGCCGCCTGGAACACCTGGTGGCTGAGATTGCCCGACCCCGCCGCCGTTTCAATTCCTGGAAGCCGCCGCCCGACCTCGGCCGCGAATTCCGGCCCCGGCTTGATGTGAAGAACTTCACTGGATTCCCAGCGCGGAGGACCCGCCCGCAGATAGTCGTGGCTGGTCCGCACCTTGAGCAAGGCGCTTTCCCAGGTGTTGGCCAGGATCGTCGTGTGAATGAGCCAGAGCCGGCCACGCGGGTCGATGAACATGCAGGGGTTGCCATCGGGAAAGCCGGGCGTGTCGGCCATCGTAAAGCGCGCGCTCCACTTGCGTGTGCCGTGGCGGAGTCGCGCACCCTCAATTCTCACGTCGTCAGCGGTACGCTCGCCGCTGCCGTGGAACCAGCAGACCAGCAGGTCGCCATTGGGGGCCTGGACAATGCACGAAGCATGGTTGTGCCAGGTTTCCAACGGGAAGATCAACTCGGCCTCGTAGAGCGCGCGCTCAGCGGACTGGGCGCATGGCCCGAGACCGGCACTGAGCAGGACCACCACGAGCGCCGGCAGCAGCCTGGACCTGACCTTGAATCGTCCGTGTTTCATGGAATGATGGCCGGATGGTGCGCCTGCTCAATCTGGTTGTCGAGGCTTTTTGCCCGTGGGCACTCCCGATGGTTGGCGGTTGGCTTGTCGGGAACACCGGGCTTGACATGGCACACACTTTGCGCTACAAAGTGATGTATGAATGCGATCAAACGCACCATCGCCATCATCGAGTTGCTGCTTGTCTTCCCTGCGGCGCTATTCATGACCGCGCTCTTCGTGCGGAACATTCAGCCGGTGCCATACGAACCGGCGCGAAGCGCCCGGCGTCTGGTCGAGTGGTTCAGCGCGCGCCCGCTCCTTGGCCTCGATGTCTTCCTCATTGCGATGCCGTTTGCGGCCTTCGTCATCGGCTGCGCCGCCGTGCTGCGCGCCTGGCGCAGCGACGCGGAGCTTCGGCAGGCCGCGTTGGAGACATTCGCTGCCATCCGCGCGCACCTGGCGGCCCTGCTCATCGCCGGAGCAACCCTGATTGCCCTAGGCATCCTGGCCATCGTCGCCATGCACGCGGTTGCAGATTGACTCGAACTGAACGATTGAACCGCTAATGTTCGTTAATCTTCGCTGATGGGGCAGTTTGCTGCGCACTCCTGAGTCTTACCTTGGAAGGTTCGGCCGGGATTCGATCAAACGGACCCGCGACTGCCTTTGGGCCGTTTCGCGGTCTCCCGAAGAAATCGTACCCGACCTCCGGCACAGGCTCGCATTCAGCGACGCGATTGGTGGCCGACCAGGTCAATTCCAACTCCTGGGGGTTAAACTCGGCCGTAATCCCCTCCGAGAGATTGCCGCTGATTGTTGAAGGCCGGCCCCCAAATTCGTTCGTCCTCGCGTTTTGGTAAAGGATGTTGTTCCTGACCTGGTGCGCTCCGTATTCAGGCTCGCCCGGACCGATGCGGCGGTTAGTGATTTTGCCGTAAAGATGCAACCCCGAACGCGTGCTCTGAGCGATGAAGTTATGCGCGAAGATCTGGTGGCTGCAATCATGTTCGTAAATGCCGTGCCCTTGCGTGCCCCAGATGAAGTTCTGGTCGATCAGGTTGGGCACGTACGAGGCCTCGACAAAGATCCCTCCGTGGATGGTCTGCGCGTGGACGATGATGTTCTGGCAGCACCGGGAATTGCGGTTGTCCCAATCCATCCAGATGCCCGCGCCATGATACGTATCCAGGATCACGTTGCGCCGGATCAGGCAGTGGACGTTGTTGTGCGTTTTAATCCCGGCCGTCTCGTACAGCCGCTCCGTATTATGAAACGCATTCCGCAGGAGCACATTGTCTTCGACCAAGAGGCCGAACTCGCGCCCGCCGCCCGGCCCCAGGCCGCAAATCCCGCAGATCCCGCAGTCGGTGACCGTATTGCGGCGCACGATGTGGAAGCCGGCCAGCGGCGGCTGCGGCCATTGATGCAGTTGGATGCCCACATCGATGCCCACCCCGTTGACCTCGCGCACCGTGTTGTCCTCGATAATCCAGTGATGCCCCCGCGTCGTGGAGATAGCGCCGACCTGTTCCCAGGGGAACGGCCCGGCGGCTTGCTCGACGATGAAGCCTTTCACCCGGATGTAGCCAAGGCCGATTTGCTCGGGCGCAAAAACGGTCTCCTGCGTGGTGATTTCAATCGTAGCCTCGTTCGGCCGGACCCAGCCGAAAAAGTTGGCGAAGAGCAGTTGTTTCGCGCGGTCCACCCAGTAGCGGCCTTCGTGGCCCTCCAGGTCGGAGCGGTCGCTCACCTGGATGAGCCGGCGTCCGTCCTGGAAGACAAGTCCTCGAGGCAGTTTGCAGGGCGCCGTGCCTCGCAACGGCCTGGCAAAATCCATGATGTCGAACTGCCGCGCCGTGACGTTGTCAATGTCGAAGGGGTTGTAGCCTGTGAAGTACTTGGCCTCGAGCCGCGCCTGCCAGACCGGTTTCACTGAAGCCGAATCGGCGGGGGTCCACGCCTCTCGAAACACGCGCGAACCCTTCAGGACCACTCGCGCGCCCGGCGCCGCCTCGTAACTGATCATCCGGTCCGGACCCGTTCCGCCCTGAGCCGGGCAAATCCGTTCCCGGTAAATGCCGGTCCCGACGATAACGCGTTCGCCCGGAGCGAGCACTTGCGCGGCCCGGTTGACCGTGGCGAAGGGTTTCTCCTCCGTGCCCGGATTGTCATCCGAGGCCGCCGGATTTGACCCGTCCACGTAGCAAGTCCGGCTGAACTTGAGGGGCGCCTCCCAGGTCTTGAATTCCGTGCCATCCGGAAGGAGGACCGGCGGGTCCAGGCCCCTGAGGCCCTGGCCGAAACCGTCTCCTCCCATGAGCAGTGGTACCCCAAAGACCATCACCCAACTTAAAAGGTCTTTCATGAACACAACATAACTGTTTGCGCATGCTGCTGTCCAGCCAACCTCCAGGCCCAAATCCTCCACTCAGAGCTTGAAAAGCAGCCGGTTGCGATTAGAGTTGGAGCTTAGGTGATGACGAAAACGGTCCATGGGCCTCCAACCCCACCGCGCGGCGCGCAACTTTGGCCGCTCTCGGTGGCGGCGTACCACACGTTGGGTGAGGCGGGATTGGTTCCAAAGAACGCGGAACTGCTGTACGGATTGGTTTACCAGAAAATGCCAAAGTCCCCCTACCACTGTTTCCTTCTCACCCGTTTGTTGCGGCTCCTGCAGGTCGTCCTGCCAGGGGGGCGCCTCTTGCGCTCCGAACAACCCATCACCTGCGAGGATTCCGAGCCGGAACCGGACATTTCGGTCGTGCGCGGTTCCGAGTATGATTTCCGGCTCGAACATCCCAGGACGGCCGAGCTGGTCATCGAGATCTGTGTGACCAGCCACGAATACGACCGCTCGAAGCTGCGCGCCTACGACACCGCCGGCGTGCAGGAGGTCTGGTTGGTCCTCGCGCCGCAGAAACAGGTCCAGGTCTGGCGTCGGCAGGAGGACGGCCAGTTCGCCGGACCCAAGACCTGCGGTCCGGGCGGCTCGCTCGCCAGTGAAGCTGTGCCCGAGTTCACGCTCGATTTGGGGGCGCTCTTTTCGGCATGAACCGGATTACGCCGCGCTACTTTCCCCCTGGCTCTATCCGCACACCCTCGGCAAACCCTCCGATGCGGACCCGGTCCTGACCCTGGGCCAGAGGCGCGCCATTGATGGTGACGTTCTCGAAGGTTACGTCGCGCACGCTGTGTTCCGCGTCAGCGCCTTCGACCTGCACCAGATACTGGCCGGCGGCGCCTTCCACACTCACGTTCTTGAAGCGCACGTTGCGCACATAGCCCGGCACCTTCTTGCGCATGTACTGGTTCACGACCGGCTTGAGCCGAATCAACTCGCGCTGGCCCTCGCCGTGCAGACGCACGTTTTCCACGCTGATGTCCTCCAGGCGCATGTCCTCGCCCGGCTCAAACAAGAAGGGCGTCATCGTGAAGTGGATGATGTCCAAATCGCGCAACGTCACCCGGCGCATGAACCCGGCGCGGCTCTCGTGGCCCAGCAGGAAGATGCGGGCCCGGTCACACCACAGGACACAGTTCTCCACGGTGATGCGCTCGACGTTGTTGTCGGGCGCGTTGAAGTCCAGGCCCTTGAGCGCCACGCAATCGTCGTCCGTTCGGATGAAGCAATCGGTTATCCGCACCTCCTGCGAATTGCACGGATTGACCCCGTCATCGTTTTGCACCCGTGAGCCGCAGAGCTTGATGCCGCGCACGGTGACGCTGCGGCTGTGCCGCGGGACGACCGTCCAATGCGCCGCGCCGCGAATAGTGATGCCCTCGACGAGGATGTTGGTGCCGCTTATGGAAACGACGTGCGGTGTAGGGCCTTGGCGCCACGCCCAGCCTGAGCTGTCCAGGATGCCCCGTCCGGCAATGCGGAGGTTCTCGCCCTGCCCCTGCACCCCACCCTTCACGACGGCGCCGCCGGCCAGGTAAAGGGTCTGGTTATTGGTAAGGCTGATTCTCCCCGCCTCGTGGATGCCGGGGCCGAAGTAAATCACGCCAGGCGCCCCGGGCGCGGGCGCGTTCTCCTCCAGCGGGTTGGCGAACAGCAGCAGCGGCCCCTTCTTGCCGTCCGGCTCGACGCTGAACTTGCGCGGGCCTTCCAGGGTAAGGACCAGGGTGTGGTCGTCCGCTTGCTCCACTTTGGCGGCGGCAGACTGCGGGCGAATCACCGTCCCGCGCAGCGAACGGTTCGACGTGATGCGCACTTCCACGCGGCCAGCCACATCGAAGTTGGCGAACGAGTACGCTCCGCCGTAGTCCCACTCCTTCCCGGCGAAGGGCGGGTCAAGCACGCGCGCCGTATAAACGTCCACCTTCCGGCCGTCGGCCGTGACCTGGTAATCCGTCGAAAGCGGCTCGCCTGCCGGTGCGGGATAGGTAACGACCTCCGCCGCAGCGCCGGCAGGGCCGGCGGCGAGTATCAGACCGAGGGAGGCGCCGGCGCTCAGAACGCCGGCCATTCGCGACTTGGTTGATTCGGTTCTCATATAAAGAAGTTTTCGCAGTTCGGAACCGGCGCCCCCGGCAGTGGCGGCGGACACGCGCCTGGCCCCGATCGGATGGCACATAGCATTGTTGTCGGACGGCAGGTTACAGCAATGGCGCACGGGCGCAAGCAAGGGCTGTCCCGGCCTCATCAACCTGCAGATCTCAACGAAGGGGCGGTTCCACGATGAGCAACGCATCCTCCCATCCGGCCGGGGTGGAAAAGGACTGCTGCCCCTCGGCCGCACCGAGGATTTCCCCGCGGGCCAGGTAGCCATTGCCACTCAGTTCGGCCTGCTGCATGAGGGAATTGACGGTGTCGTTCACGACATCCGGCCGAATGATGGTCAGGAGCGGATATTGGCTGGGGAACACATCCCAGCCGCTGAAAATAGTGCGATAGACAAAATCGCCGGTCGTGTGGACTCGGCCGTCGGGCCGGTGTAGTGGCCATCGATGTCCGAGAACGAACGCGGGTCGAGAAACGAGTGATACAGCGCAGTCACAAAGGCCTCCTTCTGGGCGTCGCTGCCGCCCTCAATGGCCACGCCGGCGACGGCTTGCTCCCATAGGCCTCGGGTGTGGCGCCGGACCGCGTCAAAGTCCCGTGGTAACCAATCGGGGCCAGGGCCTGCAGCCAGGATGTGAAATCCGTGGGACCGTAGCCGGGCAACTGATCGAAACCGCTCCCCTTTTGCCAGGCATAACAACTCCCTCCTTACGCCGGATCCCACCTATGTCAGCGGAGGAATACCGGGGCAAATGGTCATCGCTCCGGTGCCGGAAGCTGCGACGAGCATCGCCGGGTGCGGGGCGCTCGGGTTTGTTCTCCTCGCCCTCGGCATCCGCTCGAAACGCTCCGTCTGACCGACGAGATCGTCGGCAGTGCTGTGCCCCGCTTCATGATCGCCACCGGGAGCGGCTTACCGGGGATTCCACTGGATGATTTTCGGGGCCAGCCCCAATAGTAATCGCACGTCGATTCCGGTAATGATGGACCTGTTCTTTGGCTGCTGTCAGTTATGAAAAGTGTGAAAAGTGTTTTGCAGCGGTAAATCTATATGAAGACCCAGTCGACTCAGGCATTTGGTTTATTCCTCATCGTGATTCAGGGCATGCTGTGCGCCAGCGCCTCGCCGCCCGGTGCCAGCCGCGTGGCCGCCTGGGGCGACCTCCGCTACGACCTGACCATAGCGCCTTCGCTGCCCGCGACGACACCGGTGGCTGGCATTTCTGTCGGCTCCTTTCACAGCCTCGTGCTGCGGGGTGATGGGACGCTCGTGGCTTGGGGAGACGACAGATTCGGTCAGACCTCAATTCCAGATGAAGCGGAACGGGGCCAGGTGGTGGGAGTGGCTGCCGGCAATGTCCACAATTTGGCGCTGCTGCGGAACGGAACCGTCATCGCTTGGGGGCCTTCAGGAGGAGAGCCAGGTGATTACGGCCAGTGCGATGTTCCGGCGGGCCTGGATGGGGTGGCAGCCGTTGCCGCGGGGGCGGTCCACAGCCTGGCCCTGAGGAGAGACGGCACCGTGGTCGCTTGGGGTTCTGACGTGTTTGGCCAATGCGATGTGCCGCCGGAATTGGACCATGTGGCGGCGATTGCCGGTGGGATGTGCCACAGCCTGGCCCTTCGGGAGGACGGCACGGTGGTTGCCTGGGGCGGCAATCGCATGGGCCAGGCGGATGTTCCGGAGGGCTTGAACCACGTGGTGGCGATTGCCGCCGGGGGGTACCACAGCCTGGCGCTCAAGGACGACGGGACAGTGGTCTGCTGGGGCGGCTACGGACTCATCAGGGGCAGCGTGCCAGCGGGACTCGCGAACGTGGTTGCGATCGCCACCGGCGACTACCATAGCTTGGCGTTACAGCGTGACGGCACGTTGATCGCCTGGGGCCTGAACACCGCAGGGCAGTGCGACGTGCCTCGCGGACTCAGGAACGTGGCGGCCATCGCCGCCCGAGGAAGCCACAGCATGGTCCTGGTAGATGAGCCTCCTCTTCCGCCCAAAGCCGGCATTGCCCCAGCCGCCCCGAGCGGGAACGGAGAGGAGTAGGTCTAGACGCTCCGACTGAGCGGGGAGCCAATGGGCCACCCCGCCTGGAGTCAAGGATAGATAGCGCGATAGAAACGCAGCCCCGACCCAAGGTTCTCAACGAGGACGAATGCGCCGGAGGAATCGGCTGTCACCATGCCCAGGGTCATCCAATTCATCGTAGGCGGCGTGTTGGTAGCGTACTGAATGATATACGTTTCGCCCGGAATACCCTGGCCGCCAATCGCCACCGAGCCGTTCCCGAGGTTTGTGATAATCAGATTCCGCGAGGGGCCGGTATCAACCGCGATGTTGACTGTGACCGTGCCGGCCACGGGCGCGCACCAACCGTCGGTAACCAGGTAGGTGAAGGTGTCGGTGCTGGTGGAGCCTGGGGCCGGCGTATAGAACACCCAACCCTCGTTGGTCGCCACAGTGCCCCCATTGGCACTGGTGGCGCTGACGCCCACGAAAGTGATCCCGTCGCCATCGGCATCCGAAGCATTGGTGAGCAGGTTCGAGATGGGGACTTGCACACCACCGGCAATGCCTCGATAAAGGGTGACTGGCCCGGCCACGGGCGGAGTATTGATCACCTGCGCGCGCGGCAGCAGGTTGGTCCCACCCAGGAAGTTCGCATCACCGGCGTACTGCCCGGCGACGGTGTGCGAGCCGTGGGCCAGGTTGGCGGTCGTATAACTGGCCGTGCCCCCGCTCAGGGACACAGGCGCTCCCGCGGCGGCGCCATCGACCACAAACTGCACCGTTCCGGTGGCGGTCCCTGCTCCCGGGGCCACAGCGCTCAGAGAGAGACTAAAGGTCACTGCCTGGCCGGGCAGCGAAGGATTTGCAGACGAACTCAAGACGCCTGCCGTGCTGGCTTTGCTGACGATGAGTGTTCCCGGAGCATATATGATGGAGTAATTCGGGCTGGCTGCGCCACTGGCGGTGATCGGATAGCTGCCCACGAGACTGGCCGCCGTCGCCGTAGTGGTCAAGGCCGGCGGCGCGGTCAGGCTGCTGGCGGTGTCCCCATTGACAAAACCACTGTAGCTGGCCGTCAGGGCCGGCAGGGGTGCGCCGTAGAGCTTGGTCGCGTTACCGGCGGTTATGGTCAGCGCGACGGGGTTGACGGTCAGCGTGCCGCCCGTATAGCTGATGGTGTAATTCGGGCTGGCTGCGCCACTGGCGGTGATCGGGTAGCTGCCGGCGGGGCTGGCCGCCGTCGCTGTGGTGGTCAAGGCCGGCGGCGTGGTCAGGCTGCTGGCGGTGTCCCCATTGACAAAACCACTGTAGCTGGCTGTCAAT
>Ga0181524_10001105_pt1 | contig 31556 bp, 18 predicted proteins | sample PEATcosm2014_Bin_34_FD_119761 | JGI IMG/M metagenome (GOLD analysis project Ga0181524, IMG submission 119761) | Peatland microbial communities from MTU Mesocosm Facility, Houghton, MI, USA - PEATcosm2014_Bin05_60_metaG | ecosystem: Environmental > Terrestrial > Soil > Wetlands > Peat | place... | reverse complement strand
GGTGGCATGGAGGCACGATGGAATACCTCAGTCGCGACGAACTGGTCAGATTGTTCAAGGTCGCCCGCAGCCACAATCCGTTGCACCACGTTGCCCTGCTCGTCGGTCTTCTACATGGGCTCCGTGTGTCAGAAACCCTGGCGATCCGTGGGCGCGACATCTGCGACGGCAGGCTGTCAGTCAAGCGGCTGAAGAAGAGCCGCCCGACTCTGCACACTCTGCGAATTGACAGCGATCCCCTGTTCGACGAGTCCCCCCTATTGGAACTCGCCAAGGCTAGCCCTGAGACCGAGCTGTTTCCGTGGTCACGCCAGTACATGGATGTTCTGATCAAACGGTATGCTGCCCTCGCCGGCATTCATCCCGCAAAACGGCACTACCACGTCCTTAAGCACAGCATTTGTGTTCTGCTCTGGCAGGAAACGCATGACCTCAACGCGATCCAGGACCACGTGGGCCACCGCAGTTCCTCGAGCACGCTGATCTACCTGAGGGCGGACGCGGCTCTGAAGGCCCAGATGACTGTAGTCGGCATGTCATTCAACGAGGCGAACTAGGTCTAATCACAAGTGTGCCTAAAATATTATATTGAGAGGCCACACGCGCAGTTATGAGCCATTCCCCCTGCTCATCTCGCGTGAAACTGCGGATATTTTCTCGAAGTGGGCTTACTGTCAAGCTCCAGCCAGGACGTTTCGGCAACTTTGCCCAAGTTTTTGCTCGTGAGAGGCCATCTCACGCAGGCGAACTCCTTCTTCGGTGGATCTTACTGCGAACCATCGTGCTCCTTCTTCCTGCAAAGCCTAGGCACAGCCGATTGCACCATGGCCGGTGGCCTCCCCCTTGACCACCGCACAAACAGCAAACTTTCTTGCCAACACGCTGCTGAATGTCTCTAGAATTTTGCCTCAGGTTCCTTTAGGGATACTTCAGTCCAGGCAGGCCTCATGTGCTCTCGCTCGGATTTGAGCTCGTCTTAAAAATATCCAAACAGCTCATTCCTCCTCCGCCGCGCCCCCGCTTCTGCGCCCGATGGCTCATGCATCGTCTGCCGACCTAGCGGTTGCGCCCGCCGGAAACTGGGCGACGTATTTTGCATAGCCTTCGTTGTAGCGCTTGCTTCGCTGACCCGGCGTGATGACTGCGGGCCTGGTGTTGGCGAACCATTTCTTACTGTCTATCATTCCCGTAAGAAGTATTGCTCCCATCGCTGCCGCGGAATCCAACCGGAAAGCGTGGACCGGCCGGCCGATGATATCGGCCAGTAGCTGCAACTCTTGCGGAATGTCGGCGATCCACCCGGTCACGCGGACAAAAGACAGCGGCACTCCCTCTTCGAAGACTTCCAGGCAACGCCGAATCTCGAAACACATGCCTTCAAGCAACGCACGCGCAATCCCGGCCCCGTTGTGAGCTAGGGTCATTCCTGTTAGCGTGCCTCTTAGACGGGAATTCCACAAGACTCCCTGTTCGCCTCCCGCAAGATAAGGTGCGAAGAAGAGCCCGTCCGCACCAGGAGCGACTCTATATGCCGATTGCCATAAAGAGCGTTGCGCTTTCTTGTTAGCGTGGTGTAGGAAGATGCTGGCCGCCCACTCGCGCGCAGAGCCGGTAGCAAGCAAGTCGGCCTCGCAGCCAAACCAGCCATCTACCGCGAACGGAGTAAGCAGATACCGGTTCCGCTGGTCCCAGAGCGGCCGCGGATTGCACTTCATAATCACCGTGCTGGTGCCCGTCAGAACGCTAGCGGTGTGCACCAGACCTTTAACGCCGCTGAGCGCATAGACGCCGGCGACTGAATCGGCACACCCCAGCACCACCGGGGTTCCTAACGCGCAGCCGAGCAATTGGCGTCCGCGCTTGCTGAGCGGTGCACGGAAGGAAGAACTCTCAACTGAAGGTAGTTGTTCTGTGTCGATATCCCAGAGCTTGCACAATGCCAGATCCCAGGCCTTTGTACGCAGGTTGTACAAACCGTATCCCGATGCGGTCGAAGGGTCGGTCACTGCCAGCCCGGTCACGGCGTGAAAGAGAAAGTCTTTGGCGGACAGAATGAGGCTTGCCTTGTAGCCTTTCGCACGATGGTGATACTGGAACATCGGAGCCAGATAGCGACCGTCGATCAGTATTCCCGTTTTCAGGTAGATGTCACGACGGAGATCTTTGTCCACCCGCGCGCTCACCCATCCATCTGCTCGGCTGTCTTGCCAGGTGATTGCGGGAGCGACCGGCTTCTGGTCACTCAGCACTACCAGTGTCGGCATTTGGCCGGTGAGTGCGATACCTGCCACTCTAGCTTTATTCTCCAACCGCGATTCGATCTTCTTCGCCGCAACCGATAGAGCTTTCAGCCAGTGCTGGCAATCCTGTTCTGCCTGCCCCGAAGTAGTGAAAGTCGCGCCATAGGATTCGCGGGCGCTCGCAATCACACGACCGTCCGAGGAAACGGCAACGAGCTTGATCGCTGATGTTCCGAGGTCAATGCCCAGCACGCATGAGGTTGGCTTCACTCAATTCTCCGCACTTCATTCAGAATAAAGTTCCACTCGCGTGGGTGCGACGAGACAGCACGAAATCCCAGTTCAATTCATTGCAATCTGTGCCTCATCTGCGGCAATGCGTCCTCGACTGCCTGTAATGTGCACTCGATGTCACTGTCGCTGTGGGCAAAAGAGACAAACAGATTCTCGAACGCATCTGGGTGAAAGAGCACACCTCGCTTGATCATTTCTTCCCACCAGATGCGGAACCGGTCCCGCCGCGCGTGGCGCACGGCGTCACGGTAATTGCGGATTGGAGAATCTGCGAACCATACCTGGAATAGGGGACCGATCCCCACTATGCTGGCTTCGATCCCCACAGACCCCAGGAGTTCCCCCACGCCCCGCATGAGACGTTCGCTCTTGTCGAACAAGCCTTGATAAATGCCGGGCGTCATCAGAAAGTCGAGAGTAGCGTTCGCAGCGCTGACGGCTATGCCGTTGCCGCTGTATGTCCCTGCCATGGACACGGCCCCATCGGCTACCAACTGCATGATTTCCTTCTTGCCACCGAGAGCGGCGATGGGGAAACCGCCCCCGAAACCTTTGGCCATAACAGTAAGGTCCGGCGTCAATCCGTAATATTGCTGCGCGCCGCCCAGAGAGACGCGGAATCCGGTAATGACTTCGTCGAAGATCAACACGATGCCAAACTGCTGAGTCAACTGGCGCATCAGCCGCAGGTAGCCGGGCACCGGCAGAATACAGCCGGTGTTGCACATGATGGGTTCCGTGATCACTGCGGCAATTTCTTCCCCGCGTTCGCGGACCGTCCGCTCTAACGCCTCGCCGTCGTTCCACTGCAGGATGATCAGAGATTCTTCCACCCCCTCGGGCAAGCCTGGTCCCTGTGGAATTGGCGTCGGTTGCGAGTCGGGGCCGGCTTTTTCGAGGGGAGGATGCTTGCTCCAGTAGACTGCATCGGAGAAGCCGTGATACATGCCTTCGAAGCGGACGATTTTTGTTCGGCGAGTATAAGCACGGGCAAGGCGCACCGCGTACAGGACTGCTTCCGTTCCCGTATTCGCAAGATGCACCTGCTCGACGCCAGGCACCGCCGCAATGATCTTTCTCGCCAGTTCAATCTCGTCGGCCACCGGCAAGGCGAATACCGTCCCTCTTTGCCGGATGAAATCGACTACGGCGTTGGTCACCTGTTCGGGCCGATGACCAAGAAGCATGGGGCCCAGACCCAGTAAGTAGTCAATGAACTGGTTGCCGTCGACGTCAAAGATTCGGGAGCCTGTGCCATGATCAACAAAAAGCGGATAGGGCGACCAGCCGGAGAAAGGGGCGCGAGCGGTGCTGTTCACTCCGCTGGCGATCACAGTTTGTGCTTGAGCGAAAAGGCGCGCTGACTCCACGGTTGGCTTCAAAGCCGCTGCCTCGTTATCCGCTCTCATATCAGGTCCTCTTTCATCGTAGTCTCCTGATCAACAGTCCCCGTCAAATCCGCCTTGCCTGATCGGGCTGGATCTGATTCCGAGGTGATTGGCTAAAGAAAGGCACCTTGCCAATGTAACGAATGCCGACTGCAACGGGCAGCGCTATAGCGGTGGCTCCGAGACCTGCCCAGAGCACCGAAGTCGAAACAGCTCGCGTCAAGACTGCCTCCACGACTATGGCGAGAAGAGATACTGCCCCGAGCGCCGGCCAAAGACCTCCGAAGATAAAATTGCCGACGTTTCTGAATAACGCAGCTCGATATTGCCAGACCGCAGCGATGGCTGTTAGCGCATAGAACAACGACGCAATTATGCCAAGTGCGCTGGCAATGTTGGACAACACTTCGCGCACGCCCCCAGCTTCAAATGCCGTCAACATCAGGAAAACCAGGTTGATGCCACCCATGAACAGCGTCACTGCCCAAGGGCTCCCGGTTCGTGGGTGAACGATCCTGAAAAACCGCGGCATCACGCGGTCCCCCGCCATAGCGAACCCAAGCCTTGACGACGACACAATCGCTACCTGCAGGCATGCGACCGTCCCTAACAACACGACGAGACTTAACAACAGCGAACCCGGACGTGGCATCAGGCGTTGCGCAATGACCGCGAGTGCATTTCCCGCAGAACTCTGCAAAGCCGCTCTACTTACTGCGCCCTGATAGGCAAAGGTGATCAGGCAATAGACAAACAGCAGAATGACCACGCTGGACAAGGCCGCGCGGCCAGGATTTGATTCCTTATCTTTGGTCTCCTCGTTGACGTAGATGGCAGCGTCCCAGCCTGAATACATAAACACAGCGATGAGAGTTCCGGCCGCAAACCCTTTTACTCCGCCAGCACCAGATACGCTGAACCATGCAGTTGTAACCCGCGCCGCAGCGTGGCCCGACATCAGCGCTCGAATGCCGAGTACGACAAACAAGAAGAGCACCAGATATTCAAAGACCGCCAGAGCCCGCTGAAAGCGCGCAGCGATTTCGATCCCTGAAAGAAGCAGGAACGTTACTAACAAATTCCAGAGACTGCCTACGGCAACAGCTGCCAGCTTGTTGTTCGCCATAGCGGGGGCGATGAGTTGCAGTGTGTACGTACCAGCTGGCACCGTTGTACTCGTAGTACCGAGGGTGTAATACAGCAGAATCATCCAGCCAGCCACGAAGCCTAAGTAAGGATGCAGCGCTTTGGAGACCCAAGTGTAAGTAGCACCGGCACTCTGCTCCCAGCGATTCAGGCGCTGATAGGCAAGGGCAATGCCCAGCATAGGGACAAAAGCGCACGCGATCGGCAGCAAGCCGGCATAACCGACGGCCGCCACCAGTGCAGGCAGCGCCACGGCCATCGTCTGGGCGGGAGCGGAACTAGCTAGTCCCAGGATAATAGCATCACTCAGAGAAAGTGCATTCGCCTTCAGATGGCCGCTTGGCGGCATCGCAGTCTTCGCGGGAGACTCCGTATCAACAGAATTTGCTCGCATGGCGGTCTGTCTGGAACTCTGGCTCATAACGACGGATAAGGAAAGCTGCTACTCACGCCCGCCATTGCTCCTGACGAACGGTAAGCTCTTCGACTTTCTTTGTGCGAATGCCATAGCCCAGCCCGGCTGTTTCCGGCACGCGTATCGTGCCTACAGGGCTCACCTCGACTTCAGGCTCGATGACGTCTTCGTTCCAATAGCGCTGGCTGGCGGAGACATCGCCTGGCAGAGTGAATCCTGGAAGCGCAGACATGGCAATGTTGTGGGCGCGGCCCACACCAGATTCCAGCATTCCCCCACACCACACCGGGATGGAGTGTCGCACACTCAGGTCATGCACATGTCTGGCCCGCGCATGTCCGCCTACTCGCCCCAGCTTGATATTGATGACTCGGCATGCGCCAAGACTAATCGCCGCTTCGGCATGGGAAGCATTGTGAATACACTCGTCGAGGCATATCGGTGTTCGCAAATGCGCTTGTAGCAATGAATGCTCATAAATGTCGTCCCAGGCCAGCGGCTGTTCAATCATCATGAGGCCGTACTGATCGAATGTCCTCAGTAGCTCCAGATGTTCGAGCCGGTACGCCGAGTTGGCATCGACCATCAGCTTGATGTCGGGATACTGGCGCCGAACCGCAGCAATGACCTCTGTGTCTTTCCCGGGCTTGATTTTGAGCTTGATTCTCTGGTAACCGGCATGCAACTCGCATTCAATTTTCGCCAGAAGGTCGGAAATCGAGGCTTGGATTCCGATAGAAACGCCGCTCGGAATTTCCTGCCGAGTTCCGCCGAGCAATTTTGCCAGGGGGAGCCCTCGCTGCTGGGCTTCGATGTCCCAGACTGCGTTTTCCATCCCCGCCTTCGCCATCTCGTGTCCTCGGATTGGATCAAGCAGATTCGCGATCTCATCAGCGCTCGCAACGCTCTGTCCGATGACCAGCGGCACAATGAAGTCTCTGGTGACGTGCCAAGCCGTATCCGTGGTTTCGGCATTGTAGAAAGGATCCTCTGCGGCCGTAATCTCACCCCAGCCATGGAGCCCATCTACGCCCACTTCAACCAACAGCACCCGCCGATTCCAGGTTATCTCCGAACTGGTCTCGAACGGCGCCTTTAGCCGCATCTTTAGCTCTCGCAGTACAATGCTTTCGATTCGCATAGCAAATAGTCCTGATGAGCACGCTTTCGAATTCGTTATCAAGAGGGTCGCCGCCAGGCAGCTGTGCTCTTAATCCTGATACCAGCGAAACCCGCGCTGCTGTTCCTGTGCGGCCTCACGGGCGACCGCCAGAGTGTGTCTGCGACGATAGTTGGCGCAAGCCACCAGAATCACATCCAGCAGAGCCATCGGTCCCACGTAGGAGTCTCCGAAATGGCAGGTCTCGACTGAAACAATGAAGCACTCGTGCGCAAAGCGAGCGATAGGCGAGACGAAAGTGTCTGTGATACCGATGCAGTATGCGCCCTTTGCCTTGGCCTGGCGCATTCCTTCCACGGTCTGCCGCAACGCTCGGTGAAAGCTAATGGCCAGCACCAGATCCCGTTTGGCTGTCGTGCGCACCAGATGGACTACCCGGCCCGGACTGGTTGCAGAAAATACAGGCAAGCCCAGGATCACCAGGTGATGTTCCAAATAGAAAACAAGGGCTGAGGCCAGATCGCCGCCCAGCAGAATGACACGGCGTGCCGACCACATGCGCTGCACGAGTCCGGCCAGCTGTTTCGTGTTTAGCGTGTTGCGGAAACTAGCGAAGTTCTTCTGGTCCTGATCGAGCGAGTCCCGAACGTGAGACGGAATGTCGGAAGCCGTGGTGGTGCTCGTCAGCATGGAATCCAAAGAAGTAGCATGGGCGATGGTCAACTCGTGCAGGTAACGGCGAAAATCCGGGTACCCGGGAAATCCCATCCCGCGGATCGCGCGCAGCATCGTGGCCGTGTCCGTGCCTAGCTTTCTGGCCAATGCCCGGATGCTCAGAAACAAGAAGCTACGCGGATCTTCGAGCAAAGGACGGATCAATTCCTGTCGTTTTGGAGACAGGCCCGCGATGCGTTCATGCCAGCTGGGCGCAATCGACTGCCGTTTTGTTACACGCTTCGCCACAAAGACCGTATAGCATCAATCACACCCGCCGACGATGTCAAGCAAGTTGTCACATCTGTGACACTGCTCTTGTCTCGAGAGACCCTCTTTCCGTGCTGGGCCTGCTCTCGATTTGCAGCGCAACAGAGGTTGGAATTAAATCCTTGACAGCATTTGCGCTTGTTTACTATAAGGCGTGCATACATCCAAGATGTCACATCCGTGACTGGAAATGACTGGCAAGGAGGATTCGCATGACGACGGACAAGCGGTCAATCGGGTTGATGGTGTTGATTGTTGTCATCGTGGCCACGCTCAGCTGGGCGCAAACTTCGACCACCTCCTTGCGCGGGACCATTGTTGATCCCAAAGGGGCGGTGGTTCCTGGAGTGGAAGTGACGATAACAAACCCCACGACCGCCTTTTCTCGAACGACGAAAACCAATGATCAGGGGTTCTATCAATTTCTTGAACTACCGCCGGCGGCTTACATCCTCATCATTAAAGCACCCGGGTTTGGAACCCTTGAAGTGGATAACGTTCGTCTGCTGGTCAACACGCCCGCGACTCTGAATCAAACATTGCAGGTTCAAAAGGTGTCCGAAACCATCGAAGTGACAGGCCAAGCCCCACTGGTCAACACCGTGGACGCCAGCCTTGGCCATGCGTTCACCGCGGACCAGATGACAGCACTCCCGTTTGAGGGCCGCGATCCAGTGTCCATCCTCAGCCTGCAGCCAGGCGTGCTGTACACCGGCAACAGCGCGTCAATTGATCCGGATTCAGACAGCCGCAGCGGCGCAGTAAGCGGCGCTCGCAGCGATCAGACCGATATCACGGTCGACGGTCTGGACGACAACGATCCCGTGAAGGGCTACGCGTTTGAGGGCGCATTACGTTCAACCCTGGACTCGCTCGAGGAATTTCGCGTCACCACCGCCAATTCGAACGCCGAGGCAGGTCGTTCCTCAGGCGCGCAGGTAGCCCTGGTGACGAAGAGTGGAACCAACAACTTTCATGGATCGTTATATGAATACAACCGGTCCAGGATCGGCGAGGCGAATAGCTGGTTTAATGAGTTTGGGGAGATTCAGGCGGGCGAACCGAACGTGCCCCCGCATTTGGTCCGAAACACATTCGGAGGCTCGATCGGCGGCCCGATCATCAAGAGCCGGCTGTTCTTCTTCGCCACCTATGAGGGCCAGCGGACGCACGAAACGGCCATCGTCAACCGGTATGTGCCCAGCGAAAACTTCCGCAAGGGCATTCTAACGTATCAATGCGACAACGCCGGTCTGAACGCTACCTGCCCTGCGAGCGGCCTGTTCACGCTTACCCCGAATACCGCGACCGACATCAAGTATCTCGACCCAAATTGCAGCGCACTGGGGAGCTGCCCGCAGGGGCCCGGAGTTGATCCAGCGGCCGCGACTGTCTTCCAGGCTTATCCGCCGCCGAACAATCCGTCGTTGGGCGATGGCTACAATATTTCAGGGTTTACCTTTGCCGATCCAACTCCCGCCAAGCTCGACACGTACATCGTCAAGCTGGATTACAACCTTACATCGAACGGAAGCCATCGTCTGTTTCTGCGCGGGAACCTGCAGAACGATCACGCGACAGATAATCCCGCCCAATTCCCCGGCCAGCCACCAAACGCGATTGGAACCAACAACGGGAAAGGTCTGGCGGCAGGCTACACAATGACATTCAGCAATACCCTAATTAACAATTTCCGTTACGGGTACATCCGCGAAGGTCTTGGCCAGACGGGACTGCAGACGCAGGGATACATTAGCTTCTACACCGGAGGGCTTACTAATCCCCAAGGAGAAACGCCCACCATAAACGTTCAGGTGCCCCTTAACAACTTCGTGGATGACATCAGTTGGACGAAGGGGAAGCATACGCTGCAGTTCGGGACGAACTTACGAATCATTAATAATGTTCGGCAATCGAATGCACAGTCGTTTAACAGCGCGACCGTGAACCCGACATGGCTGGCGGCTGGCGGAATCGCCGGAACCGGCACCAGCCTGGATCCTGGCGCTCCCCAATTCGTCAACCTGGGGTTCCCCGAAGTTTCGGGGTCGTTTTCGGCAGCCTACGATCTGGCGGCGAGTACTTTGACTGGCATTGTGCCGCAGGCAACCGCATACTATCAGGAGACAAAAAACTTCACGCTTCTGCCGGAAGGCGCGATGGTTCCGCGCCATTTTCGCTCGCATGAGGCGGAGTGGTACGCACAAGATGCGTGGCGCGCGAAACCGAATCTAACCCTGACCTTTGGTTTGCGCTACAGTCTGCTGCAGCCACCGTATGAGACCACGGGCACTCAGGTTGCTCCGACCCCCGGCGTCAGCCAGTGGTTTCGGAATCGATACACGGGCATGGCAAACGGTCAGAGCGTCCAACCGCTGCTGAGCTTCGCACTGTCCGGCCAAGCTAACGGTAAACCGCCGATCTGGAACTGGGATTACCGAAATGCTGCCCCACGATTGGCTTTTGCCTGGTCTCCTAATTTTTCGAAAAAGAGTTGGTTAGGGAGGGTGTTTGGCGAGTCGAACAAGAGTTCGATCCGCGGAGGTTACGGAATCTACTTCGATCACTTCGGCGAAGGGGTGATCAACACTTTCGATCGCGAGGGTTCTTTCGGGCTGACAACTATCATTGGGGATCCTGCCGGTCTGGTGGATCCGGATCAAGCGCCGCGTTTTGATTCGTTGTACGACATCCCGTCTGATTATTTCGGTTGTGGAAGCCCGCCTTGCCAACTGCTCCCGCCGGCGCCCACAGGCGGGTTCCCCTACACCCCACCGTATACCTTGGCGACGGGCGGCGCCGCTATCAGTTGGGGCCTGGACAACGGATTGAAGACGCCCTATTCCCATGTGATTGATTTTTCCTTCACTCGCGAACTGCCCGGTGGACTGGTGCTGGAGACCTCCTACGTGGGCCGTTTTGGTCATCGCCTGCTCCAGCAGGTGGATGTGGCGCAGCCCATGAATCTGCGCGATCCGAATTCGGGTATGGATCTGTATACGGCGACGAGGATGTTCGTGGCCGCGGTGCAGGCGGGCACCCCCGTACAGAACATCACGCCCATCAAGTACTGGGAGGACTTGTTTCCGCTGGCCACGGGCATGCAACCGACGATCACCTGCGCACCTCCAGGAAGCGTCATACCTGCCAGCCCTACGGCCACCCAAAATATGTATGAGGTCTTCAGTTGCTTTGGCGGCATCAACATGACCACGCAACTCTTCAAGGTTGACTGGGACTCGTACTGCGATCCAACGGGTGCGACCTTTCCTCCCTGCGCCACCGTGAACGGAGTTACCCAGCCCTACCAGTTCTTTGATCCACAGTGGTCGTCGCTGTACGTGTGGCGCTCCAGCGGCAACAGTAGCTACAACGCTTTGCAAATGAGCCTGCGGCGCAAGATGGCGGAGGGGCTGCAGTTCGATCTTAACTACACGTTCTCCAAATCGATCGACCTGGGATCTGACGCGGAGCGTGTCAGTCAATATGAAGGCGGTGGGTTCGCCAGTTACATCATGAATACCTGGTCACCGAACCAAAACCGCGCCGTTTCTGATTTTGACGCGACCCATCAGTTCAATGCGAACTGGATGTACCAGTTGCCGGTGGGGATGGGAAAACATTTCGCTACGCGTGGCGTACTCGACGCCGTCGTCGGCAATTGGGAACTTACGGGAATCTTCCGGATGACCAGCGGTTTTCCGACCACGGTCAATGATGGGAACTATTGGCCGACCAATTGGGAGAACACATCCAACGCGATCCTGGTCGGACCAAAGCCGAAAAGCGGAACCTTCATGGTCGCGAACAGTGCGGGTGTTCCCAGCCCCAACATATTTCAGAATCCCTGTTGCGACTCAGTTACATCGGCGATTGCTCAATTTCGCTATGCGCTGCCAGGCGAAGGCGGAGAGCGCAACGTGATCCGCGGCGCGGGTTACTTCGGCATCGACATGGGGCTGGGAAAAACCTGGAATATAACCGAGTCGTCCACTCTCCGGTTCAGTTGGGAAACCTTCAACGTCACGAACGCCGTACGATTTGACGCTGCCGGCCTGGAACCCATCGCAGGCAGCAACGCCGGGGGGAATCTGAGCCTCACGAACAGCACGGGCTTCGGTTTCTACACGTCTACGTTGACTAACCCGCGGGTCATGCAGTTCGCACTGCGCTACAGTTTCTGATGGAATGCGAAAAAAACCATGAAACGTTCACTCGCACTCGCATTACTGGTCCTTTTCTCGCTGTCTGCAGGTAGATCGTCAGCGGGGACGGACTCGCTCACCGACAAGGTCGACCGGATCTTTGCGGAATGGAACACCACCAGCTCTCCAGGCTGCGCCCTGGCTGTGGTGAAAGATGGTCGAATCGTGTACGAGCACGGTTACGGCATGGCCAACCTGGAACTCAGTGTGGCCATCACACCGCAGTCGGTGTTCGACATCGGATCGGTGTCGAAACAGGTCACCGCGATGGCGATCATTCTGCTTGCGCAGGATGGGAAACTCTCTCTCGACGACGACATCCGGAAATATCTGCCGGAAATGCCCGACTATGGTTCCGCAATTACGATTCGCCACCTGCTTCACCACACCAGCGGGCTCCGTAACTACGACGATCTGTTTGATCTTGAGGGAATACCAGAAGCGGATCTCACTACTGATCGTGATGCCATGGAGTTGATCGTTCATCAAAAAGGGGTGAACTTCAAGCCGGGCGAAGAATTTCTCTACAGCGATACGAACTTTTTTCTGATGTCGCAGATCGTGAAACGTATCACGGGACAGACGCTGCGGCAGTTCTCGCAGGAACGCATCTTCGGTCCTCTGGGAATGACCAGCACGCACTTTCACGACGACCACACCATGATCGTTCCCCGCCGGGCTACGGGATATGCGCCGCACAGTGCCGGCGGCTTCGAAATCGACATGAGCAATTTCGAGCAACTGGGCGACGGTTCGGTGATGACCACGGTAGAGGATTTCTACAAGTGGGATCAGAACTTCGACCATCTACTGGTCGGCGGCGCGGACGCCATCCGGCTGCTCACCACTCCCGGAACGCTTAATAACGGTAAGACGATTCCTTACGGGATGGGTCTGTTCATTGACCGCTACCGAGGGCTCAACTGGATTCATCACAGCGGGGAGTGGGTGGGATACCGGGCGGCGTTCAGTCGTTTTCCTGACCAGCATTTCTCCACCCTGATCACTTGCAATTGTGTGGGCAGCATGAATCCTATGACCATGGCTGAGCAAGTTGCAGACGTCTATCTCGCGAATGAACTTGCGAAAGCGGAAAAGATCAGCTCTGCGCAGAGCGGAACGGCCATGCCGGCCACCACCCTCAGGCAGTATGCGGGCACGTATTGGAGCGAAAAAAACGGAGCGTTGCGAACATTCATGGTGCGCGACAGCAAATTGGTCATGGAGGCGCCGGGAATTACCTCCGATATGGTCCCCGTTGGAGACGGGCAATTCGAAGCGGTTGAACCGGATTCGGAGCATAAGGATAGGTATGTCTTTCGCACCGCTGGAATCGGAAGTGCACTGCAGCTGGAGGCCTGGGAGGGCGGAGCGCCCGCAATTTACGAAGCGGTGAAAGGGCCGGTTCCGGAGGCGTCACGCCTTGCGGATTACGCCGGTGCGTACACCAATGATGAGCTTCGTGCCACGTGGACACTTGTAGTGCAAAACGGCAAGCTCATCCGGCAGCAGTGGATGGCTGAAGATGAAGGACTCAAACCCGCCTTCCCCGATGGTTTTATTGGCGACCTGAGTGAAGGCCAATTCCTTATCCACTTTAATCGCGACCGCGCCAACCATGTGACTGATTTCGACGTGTCCACTGACATGGTCCGGCCCATGAAATTCATTAAAGTAGCCAACGGTGCTGCTCAAAAATAGATTCGCGGTGTCGCGGAACCGTAAAGGGAAAAACTCACCTTGAGTGTGGAGGCAGCTATGGGACGGAGCGTCGTCGGTCTTCAGGGATTATATTTAGTTTACTTCGCGTCTGTTCCGTGGCGGTCGATACATAGCGTGAGAACGAATACGAAACTTCAAGCTTTAGTCGCTTCATGCCCGGGAGGGGTTTAGTGAGGTCCTGCGCCGGCACATTCGCTTTGGGTGCACGGAGTGCTTTCGAATGAGGATTACGGATCACCTTTTGAGAACTGATCGGAAGCAGTGTCTCAGCGTGTGCTTCAGGATCGACTAAGGCGAGTCCTCGTTCTTCCATTTAACTTCAGAAGGAGTTTCCGTCGAGACTCGAAAGACTACTAGAAGACAAAAATGATCGAGAAAAAGTCCAATGCAAATCCAATTCAACCATTAATGTCGATTCAGCCCCACGGCCGCGGTCGGGTGAGAATACCCGCTTCCACTCCAATCGCTTGGAGGCTCAATTTCCACCGTCTGCGCCAGGTGGCAGTAATCTTCCTTGCTTTCATTTGCGTGCCTAAAACGGAAGCAGTCAGTGGACCACTCAAACTCTCCGTTGATGCCCAGCAAGTTGCACGCCGCATTCTCCACGTAACAATGACCATCCCCACTGCGCCCGGCCCCATCACGCTCGTCTACCCCAAGTGGATTCCAGGTCAGCATTCTCCGGTGGGTCCCATCAACGATGTTGTTGGACTCAAATTTACCAGCGGCGGAACCGCGGTGCCTTGGCAGCGCGACGATGTCGATATGTACGCATTCCACCTGCAGGTGCCATTGGTAGCCAGCGAGGTAGAAGCCGAGTTTTATCTGACCGGTACAAGCGATGAGAGTGGATACCTCCTGGGGAACTCCTCAGCACAGCAGCAAATGATGCTCGAATGGGATCAGGTCGTGCTTTATCCGTTAGGTGTTCCTACGGACGCCCAAACCATTCAAGCGCAACTGACGCTACCGGCAGCATGGAAATTTGGCACAGCCCTGGCTGTAGATTCACAGGAAGGACAGGTCATCACGTTTAAGCCTGTCTCCGTGACGATGCTTTTGGACTCTCCGCTCTTAGCCGGCGCCCGTTTGCGGGAGATCGACATCACCCCGCCAGGTGAAACGCGGATACACAAGTTGGATCTTGCCGCCGAATCTGCTGCTGCACTCGACATCCCAGAAGACGTAATTGCGCACTATCGGCGTCTGGTCGGCGAAACCGGTGCGCTCTTCAAGGCCCGCCACTACGAACATTACAACTTTCTGGTGTGGCTCCATGGCACGTATCAAGATGGGCTGGAGCATCATCAGTCGAGCGACAATCGCCTCCCGGAAATGGGATTAGCCGATGCCCAGTGGCGTCGTATTCAAGGGGACCTGCTGGGCCACGAAATGGTGCATTCCTGGAATGGCAAGTACAGGCGTCCTGCCGGGCTGGCTACACCAAATTATCAAGAACCGATGAAGGGTGATTTACTCTGGGTTTATGAGGGTCTCACCAATTATCTTGGCCAGGTATTGGCGGCTCGCAGTGGATTGTGGACCCCTGATGACTACCGTGACAGGCTCGCTCTAATCGCAGGTGAGCTCGATAACCGTCCCGGCCGCTCCTGGCGGCCATTGCAGGATACGGCTGTGTCGGCGCCCATCCTCTACGGAAGTTCACCGGAATGGGAGGCCTGGCGGCGAAGCACAGACTTTTACGAGGAAGGAAGTCTGCTGTGGCTGGAAGTGGATACTATCATTCGAACCCAGAGTAAGGGCACAAAGACGCTTGATGACTTTTGCCGCGTATTTGAAGGTGGGGAAAGCACTCCGCCAGTTATGATCCCCTACACCTTCGACGACATCGTTACAGCCTTGAACAGCGTTGTGCCCTACGATTGGCGAGGACTGTTTCACGCGCGGCTTACCTCTTTGTCGCCCCATGCCGCTCTCGACGGCATTTATACCGCGGGTTGGCGGCTGACATACACGGACACCCCTTCCGAACTGAATAACGCGATGGAGGCAAAACTCGATAGCCTCGACATGCGCTTTTCGATAGGCATGCTTCTCGACATCAGCGGAAAAATCGTGGATGTACTTCCCGGAACTCCGTCAGATATAGCAGGGCTTGCCCCTGGCATGAGCCTGATCGCGGTTAACGGGCGCCACTTTTCACCGCAAGTGCTTCGTGACGCGTTGAAACGTGGAAAGGACACACCGGCGGATCTAGACCTGATCATTACAAATCAAGACGATTTCCTGACGGTCCGTGTGGAGTATCATGCTGGCGAACGTTATCCACGTTTGGAACGCGATGGTTCTAAACCGGACATGTTGAGCAGCATCCTTGCCCCACTTTCGGGCGTACGATAGCTACGACAACGTTGCCTCGGAATCTGCCATGGCAGGCTGAAATCTGATCTGAACCCAAATCGTATCGGATTCGACTTAATTGATCTGGTGTATCATGCCTACGCCATGGCGAACGTTACTCGCACCTAGCACGCCTACCTGCCAAACTGCTACTTGCCTAACGGCGAATGCCGCGTGCCGCGTCCGGCGCGCTGCGCGGGCGCCTGCCGGGGCTGGGATTCGATGGTGTGTTGCTCTCCTCTGCGTCGGCTCGACGCGGCGCAGGCTGGCCTGATGGTATGTGCTCACAAGGCGTTCCGAAGACGGTAAAAACGCGGTCGGGGTAGGCTGCCCAAAAACCGTCTGCGCTCAGCGTCTGCAAGCTCATGAATCTACAGAACCCCAAAACTGGCCGCCACCAGGCCTACAAACAGGTGTTTTCGGGCGCCCGACGGTAGCGGCGCAACATCGGCCGTCTTGAGACTGAGGATCAGCCGCCAAAGATTCGCGATTCACCAGTTCAGCGCGCAACCAAGCCGATCAGCCACGCGGGCTTCTGAAAGTTGCAAATTCAACGTCTTTCCCGGCTACAGCGTCCCAATTGTGTGCACGATTTCAGTTCAGGCAAGGTTGACTGCCATGGAGGAGTCCGGTTCAATTTTCGTTGGACGCATTTAGTTTGACGAACGCTCCCGTGCTATAAGTACCGTGCACGAGGCCAAAATTCGAAAAACCCGGAGAGCTCCTAAAAGGAAGGGACAGCATGACGAGGATTTCACGACGAAGACTGCTAGAAGAATCTACGCGCTTGGTCGGAGCAACAGCCGCCTTGGGACTGCCGCTCGGGGGTTCTTGGGGCGTAGCAGAACCGCCCAAGCCAGCAAAACTGAAGATCGTGGTGGTGGGGGGACACCCTGATGATCCTCAGGCAGGCTGTGGCGGCACCATGGCCCGCTACACCGATCTAGGGCACGAGGTTATCGCTTTGTTTCTGACGCGAGGTGAATTGGCTTTCCCCGAAAAACCCCGAGAGGAGAACGCGGCGCTCTTTACCCGCGAGGCGGCGAAGTCATGCGAGATCCTGAAGGTGCGCCCACTCTTTGCCAACCAGATTGATGCTCATACCGAGATTAACATCGCGCGATATGAGGAGTTTAGAAAGCTGCTGGACTTGGAGCGGCCCGATCTGGTGTTCACGCATTGGCCGGTCGATTGGCACAGGGATCATCGGGCGGCTTCGCTTTTGGCCTATGACGCATGGTTGGAGGGTGGAAAGAAATTTGATCTCTATTATTACGAGGTTGAGTCGGGTGCGGAATCGCAAAGTTTCCTCCCCAACCTCTATGTAGATATCACTGCGACGGAAGACCGCAAGCGTGCTTCGTGTTACGCGTTTCCTGAGAGTATCGGGCGCTGGGGCTGGTATGCAACTCACGAGCAGATGCAGCGATTTCGGGGGATCGAGGTGGGAGTGAAGTCAGCGGAGGCCTATTTCCACGTTCATGAGAGCGGCAGCCTGGCGCCGCCCGGAGTCTGATCTCGAGATGCGGCGGACCGGCAGAGCAGCGCCGTTGCCCGACCACCTTGTGATTCATGGGTGATCCTGCTCCTATCGAGGAGCGTGCAGGTTTTTTTGAAGTGACGAACCGCTGTGCCCGCTCGGAGCACGAGACCCATTCCAGGCTGTTGCCGAATACCTTTTGAATCCTCCATCAAAGCGCTGAGTCCTTCCAACCCCAGACCCGTGCCTTGGGTGTAAAGCGGCTACCAGTGCGTCAACAGCACAGCAGGATGGCCCGACTCAACCAACTCGCGCAGGCCCCCCGTGCGTTTGGCGCGGGAACTGGCGGGAGGGAAGGGTGTTTGGGGAGGCATTGCGGTAGGAGCGGCCGAGGCGTCTGCGTTCCGTGCGCTAGCCGCATTGGAAAGAGCCAGGTAAATGGGGCGATGAGAAGAAATTTGGTTGACAGTTTCCGTCTGTTAGCGCTATAGGTGTACAGTTGTCTAGGGAACTTGAAAAGGATAGCATCGTGACGTTCCCCGCGCTCGACCGCCGTAGCGTTATCCCCCTCTACTACCAAATTCAGCAGTGTCTGCTGGGGCAGATCCGTTCCGGGACACTCAAAGCCGGCGAACCCGTTCTTTCCGAGCAAGAAATCGCTACCCGGCTGGGCGTCAGTCGCATGACCGCGCGCCAAGCCTTGAAGTCCCTGTGCGACCTCGGTATCACCTACAGTCAGCGTGGCAAGGGCACCTTCGTTTCCGCTGCCAAACTGGAGAAAAACATCCGCCAAGTGCTCTCATTTACCGAAGAGATGACAGCACGGGACCTGCAGCCGCGTTCGAAAGTACTCTCTTTCGAAACCGCGCCCGCCAATGGCGAAATCGCCGCCGCACTGCAAATCGCACCTGGGGAATCTGTTTTCAAGCTGCGGCGCATTCGCTTGGCCGATTCCACTCCTATGGGCATCGAATGCAGTTACATTGCTCAGCATTTGTGTCCCGATCTGCTGACGACCTTCGATCCCTCCGGGTCGCTCTACCAGGCATTGTTTGAGCGCTACCGCATCCAGATGGCGGTTGCCGACGAGGTCGTCGAGGCGGCGCTGGCCAAAACTGAAGAGGCGCGCCTGCTCCATATACCGAAGGGAAGCCCGGTCTTCCTTTTTACCCGAACTTCGTGCGTGCAGAGCGGCCAGCCTGTGGAGTACGTGAAGTCGACATATCGCGGTGATCGTTACAAGATCGCTCATCGGTTGACGCGCCTTAGCCGTGAGCTGTTGACCCTGGGAAAGTAAAAGTAAGAGAGATTTTGCAAGCTGTTGTAGGCACGACAACGCAATTGCATATAAGTAGGATCAAATGCTTGGCCCGGGAGTAGTGCCGGAAATGTCCGCGCAGCAGTATTTGAATCGCATCAGCGAAATCATCTTCAAAATCCGAACGACCCAAAACGAAAAAATCCAGGCCGCCGGAGAAATGTTTGCCGAGTCTATTGCCGCCGCCGGACGCGTATACCTGTTCGGCAGCGGCCATTCGGTAATCCCTGTCCTCGATATCTTCCCGCGTTACGGAAGCTTCGTGGGTTTCCATCCCATCTATGATCCGCGCCTGATGTGGTTCAACATCGTCGGCCCTGGCGGCGCCCGCGAACTGCTCTGGCTCGAACGCCAGGAGGGGTACGCGCGCATCGTCCTGGCCAGCTATGATCTCCAACCTCGCGATTCAATTCTGATCTTTTCCCACGGAGGATTGAACGCTGCTCCCATCGAGATGGCTCTGACAGCACGGGAAAAGGGCGTGAAAGTTGTTTCCGTCTCTTCTCACCAGAACTATCGCCAGGCGCGGGCAACGCATTCCAGCAAAAAGAAACTCGCCGATGTTTCCGACATAGCGATTGACAACTGCGTGCCGCCCGAAGATGCGCTCGTCGCGGCTGAAGGAGTGGCCGAACGGTTCGCCGCCGGGTCTACTGTAGCCGCGGTTTCCATCGCCATGGCCTTGGTTGCGGAAACCGGTGTGCGGTTGGTGCAGAGCGGGAAGCGCCCCTTTACTTTCGTCTCACCCAACGTCGGCTTGCCCCCGGACCATAACGAACAGGTCTTCGATGAGTACACGCGCACTCTGTCGCGGAGAAATTCTTGAAAGGAATTAGGAGGAATCTATGTCTCTTGCTGAATCGCAAGTCGCAACTGGCGCGTTGTTGTTTGCCAAACTGACATCCTTCTTCAATCTTGGACAATATGAGATAGTTCCCGATTGCCACGCGATGAAGATCGGGAAGTTTTTATTGGGGCTGTCTCTTTGCCTGTTATTCGTCGCGCCGGCATTTTCGCAAGCTGGCCGCGGAGGAATCAGCGGGTTGGTCACAGACTCTTCCGGTGCCGTCGTCCAATCTGCGAAGGTAGAAGCGAAAAATCTCTCGACCGGCGCGGTATTTCAGACCGTCACGACAGGAGCCGGACTGTACTCATTTGTCTCTCTTTCTCCGTCGGATTACGAAGTGACGGTCACTGCTAGCGGTTTTGAGACCTCGGTAAATAAAACCGTGCCCGCAACTGTCGATCAGACAACCACGCTGAACATCACCCTGCATGCCGGGAATGTCACCGAGGTGGTGTCGGTATCAGGAACGGCGGCGCTTGCGGAAGCCACGAATTCCACGATTGGCCAACTCATCTCTGCCGAGACGATGGACCGCGTGCCCCTGCTCACGCGCGATGAATACGAGTTGATACAGCTGAGCGCGGGCGTCGGTGCCACCAACGGCACTCCTAACGCGGCAGATACCCCGGGGGTCTTCAACGATCGTCCCGGAGCCGAAGTTTCCGGCTTCACGATAAACGGTGCCCTGCAGGGAACCACTTATTACCTCCTGGATGGCAGTCCCATCAATGTTGGCGAAAACAATCTGGGCGCGCTCATTCCCGCCTTCCAGGTACCGCTCGATGACATTCAGGAATTTCGCGTCGAAACCCAGAATGTGCCGGCAACGTATCAGAGCGGGGGGTCGGGAGTCATCAGTCTGGCCACAAAGGCAGGCGGCAACCAGTTCCATGGCGACGTGTTCGGCTACTTTCGTCCCGACAAATTCGCCTCTAACGACTACTTCACTAAGCAGAGCCAGATCGAGAACGGCCAGCCCAATACTCCTCCCGATTTCCACCGCTATCAGGAAGGCGGCTCGATTGGAGGTCCCATTGTGCACGACAAGCTGTTCTTCTTTGGCGACTATGAGGCGACCCAGCAGGGTCTTTTGCAAACCGCCACATACACGGTACCTACGGTAGCCGAGCGCACCGGCAATTTCTCCGCTGACACGGGCCTTACCATTTACAACCCACTGGTTCCTGACGTGGGCGGCCTCCGCCAGCCCTTCCAGGGCAATGTAATTCCTACAGCAGACCTGAATTCGATTGCCCTCAATTATGCCCAGGACTTTCCCATGCCGAACCAGGCCGGCAGCGGACCGTTGCATGTCAACAACTACTTTGCCTCGGGCTTGCAGCCCAACAATGCGCAGAAGTTCGATGTTCGGATAGACTACAATCAGAGCGCAAAACAGCACATCTTTAGCCGTTTTTCATTCGACCGCAACAAGTTTGGGAACGTCGATCTCTACGGTGCGAGCAACATTTACGACCCCAACTACTACCAGAACATCACCAACGGTCGCAATATTCTGATCGCCGACGACTACGCGCTGCGTCCCACGACCCTGTTGCAGTTGCGCTACTCCTTTACCCGTCATTACGAGGATCAGACCGGAGACCCGCGGCAGATCGGCTTCAACATGACCTCCTTGGGCTTCCCGGCGTCACTGGCTGCCCAGCAGGTCTATCGGGACATTCCGTTCATAGACTTTTATAACTTCACCACCGATCTGGGATCGAGTTGGTATACCACTTTTCTATTCGCCAGCATGGTCCATGATGCGCTCGCGACTCTGACAACGATTAAGGGTAAGCATAATCTCAGCATGGGTTTTGAGTTCCAGAAGCAGCTTATGAACGAGGGCCAACCGGTTTCGCCCAGCGGCCAGTATGCCTTTGACAATACCGCCACGAGTTCTACCACCTTTGCCGGTGACGGCAGCGATTTCGCTTCCTTCCTGCTGGGGATGGGGTCTATCCCCGGAGGTGAATATTACAATTTCACCAAAGATATCTTCGGCGCAGAAGCGAATCCTTACTACGCCGCCTATGTCCAGGACAGCTATCGCATTGCACACAACCTGACGCTCAACCTGGGCCTCCGGTGGGACATCTTTGGAGGACGCACCGAGCGCTTCAACCGGCTGGAGTACTTCGACCCCACGATTTCCTATACAGTTGCCGGCGTGCCTTTAGTGGGCGGCGAACAGTTTGTCGGTAACGGGCACTCCCGTAGCCCGTTCACCACGAACATGAAAGACTTCGGACCACGCGTTGGATTTACGTACCAACCATTCAATCCACTCGTAGTGAGTGGCGGCTTTGGCATTTACTATGGGCCGAGTACGCAAATGGTAGCGAACTCGGCGCTGAACAGCGACGGCTTTTTTGCCGCAACTACCTGGAATGCCACCACCTACAACGCCGATGGTAATACTGTCATGGTCAACTCGTTGAGCAATCCCTTCCAGAACGGTGTGGTCGAGCCCACAGGAAGCTCGCTCGGACCGGCAAACCTCATCGGCAGCACACTCGCGACTGAGTTGCACTCTCAGAAAACCCCAGCTACCTATAATTACAACTTCGGGTTGGAATACGAGTTTCGAAAAGACTACGTTTTCTCCGCAGCTTATGTGGGCAGCCATGCGCTCTATCAGCCGCTCGCCTCTGGCACCGACTTGGATTACCTCCCGCTGAGCGTTATCCAGCAATATCAGTCGGCGCTGATCAATAACTCTGTTCCGGACAAGTGGGAACCCATCTGGCCAGCAACCTCTCCTTTTTATGGTCAGGCCACCGTGCCCATGTTCCTTTCATTGGAGCCCTACCCTCAATTCAATTGCGGCGCGATCAACTGCGGCGTAAGCGTCGTCGCCTATCCCGCCGGCCACTCCAACTTCAACTCTCTACAGCTGAAATTGCAACGGCGGCTCACGAAGCACTTTACAACCCTGGCTGGTTTCACCTGGAGCAAGCTCCTGACGAACGACTTCGCCCCGCCCCTGGGGTTTATCGGTTTCCACGGCAATGAAGCCCCACAGGATTGGCAAAACTTGAATCTGGACTACTCCATCAGTCCACAGGACTTGAGCTATGCCTTCTCTTGGCAGGCTTCCTACGATCTGCCGATCGGTGAGGGTCGTGCGCTGAATCTGAACGGCTGGGCGAATGGAATAGCTGGGGGATGGACCATCAACAGCATTCTCTACTTGAATAGCGGTGTTCCTGTGAATGCGCCGAATGGCACCGGCGATCCTTATTTCAACCAGCGCGTGGACATGAATTGTAACCCCGCAACGGGCGCCTCCCACTCCGTGACGCAGTGGTTCAACTGGACGTGCTTCTCCCAACCGGCAAGCCAGTTTGCGCCGGGCACAGCGCCGCCCTTCCTGGACGGCGTCCGCACTGACGGCGGCCGGGAGCTTGACCTGTCTCTCTATAAGAACATCCACATCGGCGAGAAGAAGACCCTTCAGCTTCAGTTTGCTGCTTACAATGTGACGAACTATGTCCAGTTCGGATATCCCAACATCTTCTGGAATCCGGGCGCCGCTTCCAATCCGGGCCTTATGTCCGGTTTTGGCCAGATCACCAGCGATCTGAACACGCCGCGACAATTTCAGTTTGCCGCCCGATTCAGCTTCTAGCAGTGGTTAGCGGAGAGACAGTCCTATGCATGACCGGACTGCTCTCCGCTTTATTAATGCGATACCTACGAGTTGGCTTTGAGGTTGCCTGATGAATTCTGTCCGGATTCTGAGCGCAGCTTTATTGGTTTTGCTGGTCATTCAAACTGGCGCGTCGCATCCCTCCCAACAGGAAGGATCATCGAAGCCCGACGACTCGTTCCTTCCCGTCGCTGTCTGGTATGGCGGCGGAAAAGTGCGCGCCCCAATGCTCGAGCGCATTGATGCCGGCAGTGCCCAGCGCTGGGGCAAGGATCTGGACCAGATCAAGGCGGATGGTTTCAACACGGTCAAGACCTGGGTGGACTGGGCCACCGCTGAACCACGCCCGGGAGACTACAACTTCACAAATCTCGATCTTCTCCTCCGTTCAGCGCAGGAACGCGGCTTGCGGGTCATCGTGCAGGTCTATCTCGATTCGGCTCCTGATTGGGTCGGCCAGCGCTATCCCGACGGCCGCTTCGTGGATCGCAGTGGCGCCGTGATTGACTCGCAAGCCGCGCCCGGCTATTGCATTGACCATAACGGCGTTCGCTTTGAGATCGTTAAGTTTTTGCAGGCACTGTCGCAGGAGGCCAACAAAAGCCCGGCATTGTACGGGTGGGACGTGTGGAGCGAACCGCACGTCATCAACTGGGCGGAGTTCTCCTATCTGCAGAATCCGGAATTCTGCTTCTGCGCCTATAGCCAGGCTCGCTTCCGCGAATGGTTGAAGGCAAAATATCACAGCCTGGATGCGCTCAACGCCGCCTGGTATCGCAGTTTCGAGCGTTGGGATCAGGTGCAGCCGCCGCGTTTCCCGACCATTCTTTCTTACACCGACTATCTCGATTGGCGCGCTTTCATCGAGGATAAACTTGCGGCCGATCTGAAGACTCGCGTGGATGCGGTCCGCAGCGCTGACCCGATTCATCCTATCACCAGCCACGCCGATGCGCCCGGGCTGTTTAGCTCCCCCACCGACGGTTACGGTGCGCCCGATGATTGGAAAATGTCGGCCAGTGCGGATTTTTTCGGGACTTCCCTTTATCCGAAGCACTCCGAATCCACTAAGCCGTGGACCTATACCATGCTGGCCGCCGGTCTCGATTTCAGCCGATCGGCCGGGCACAGTCTCGACAAGGGCTTCTGGATCGGCGAGTTGCAGGCGGGCCAGGGCGCCACCGGCATGCGCATTGCCGAACCGGTCAACGGCCACGACGAACAATACTGGATGTGGCAGGTCATCGCCCACGGAGCACGCGAGATTGCCGTCTATGCCTGGTATCCCATGAGTTCCGGCTTCGAATCGAACGGTTATGGGCTGATCAATCTGGACGGCACACTGACCGATCGAGCGCACGCCGCCGGTCAGACTGCCAACGCCATCGCACGCCACAGCGCCGAAGTCTTGCGTTCCAGGCCGGCACAAGCCCAGGTCGCGATTCTCTATAACCGGCTCTCCTACATGGTGGGCGGCTCGCAACCCTCCCTGTCCAAGCTCGGCAATGCCGAACGGGACTCGTTGCTTGGCCTGCACCGCATCTTCTTTGAACAGAACATCCCGGTCGATTTCGTGAATGTCGACGATGTGACCGAGAACCACCTGGGACAGTACAAGATCCTGTTTCTTCCTTTCCCCGTGATGATGTCCCAGGACGTCGCCGATGGCGTGAAGCGCTATGTGCAAACCGGAGGCACGGCCGTTGCCGAAGCGCGCCTCGCCTGGAACGATGCCCGCGGTTTTGCCAGCGATGTGATTCCCGGCGCTGGTTTGGCGCAAATATTCGGCGCGCGGGAAAACATCATCAAGCCTGCGGACAAGGTGGAGATTCAGACAGAGGCATCCGCCGCGCTTCCCGGCTTGCCAGCGCACACGAACATCTCAGGCGAGGCATTCGAAGAACAACTCGATCCCCTGCCCGGAGGCGCGGTCCTGGCGCACTTCGCCGATGGCAGTCCCGCCATGGTGAAAAAAGGCGAAGGCAAGGGGGAGGCGGTTCTGATTGGATCTTTCCTGGCCCTGGCTTACCACCGCCAGCAAGACCTGGGCGTGAAACGCTTGTATCTCTCTCTGGCGCAGGCTGCAGGAGTGTTGCCGGAAGTGGAAGTGTCGGGTGCGGGCACGTCGGAGGTGGAAGTTCGCCAGCTGGACGGCGACAAGCAGCAGACAATTTTCGTTTTCAACCACTCGGAAGACCCCGCTGACGCGATGTTGACGTTGCATCTTCCCTACGCGGTCGAAGAAGCTCGCGAACTGCAAAATGATCAGCCCGTGCATTTTGAGAGCAGTGCCGGGCGAACCCTGTTCCAGAAGCATCTGGCTGCAGGTGAAATCTGGGTGATCGGCGTGCATGGCCAATGAGCACCCCAACTAGCGGTAAATCGCTGGATCTCGGGCCCTCGGTGGCGGACACCGCTGCCAGACGCGACTTCCATTCCACCTCTCTTCTCGTAGCTGCCAACGCCTGTATGTTTGTGTTCGGCGCGGTGCTGCTGCTGATGGGATCGTTGCTGCCCTCGCTCCAGATCACCTATGCGCAGGCGGGCAATCTTGGTTCGTTCCCCCTGGCCGGCATACTGATAGCAACCGTGCTGATCGGCCCCATCCTCGACTTGGCCGGTGCCAAACCGGTTCTCGCAGTCGCGCTCGGGCTGATTACTGTCTCACTCGCAGTGATGACAGCGCTGCACTCTTATTCCGCACTCGCCGCATCTGCTTTCACTTACGGTCTGGGCGGTGGATTGCTCAACACCGCCGCCAACGCCTTGGTTGCCGACTTGAGTGCTGCCGGGAGGGCCGCTGCTCTCAACCTGCTGGGATTCTTCTTCAGCCTGGGAGCGATCTCGGCGCCCCTGGCGCTATCCTCGCTTGGCGGCGATCTCTCCACGGCGGTCGTTCTGCGTTGTCTCGCAGCACTCTGCCTCGCAATCTTCGCCCTCGTGCTTGCGCTTCGATTCCCGCAAGCGGCGAAGGCTGGGACTCCCCTTTGGAACCTGCTCGGCGTTCTGCGTCATCCCGTAATTTGGCTGCTGGCAATGTTGCTGTTTTTCGAATCGGGCAACGAGAACTGCATGTTTGTCTGGGCGGGCAAGGTCGTTGCCGACACGTTGCACACTCCTCCGAAGCAAGCAAATGTAGCTCTGGTCGCTCTGAGCGCCGCCTTGGGCGCGGGCCGGTTGCTCGCGGTGCTCTGGCTGCGATGGATCGGCAACCGCGGGACGATCTGGCTCTCGACCGCCGCCGTAGTCGTTGGCAGTCTGGTCGCGATCAACGCAACCCAGTTCGAAAGTATGGTCGTGGGCATGCTCATCATCGGTCTGGGACTGTCGGCGATTTTTCCTACAGCCCTGGGTATCGCGAGCGATCTGTTCCCCGCGGAAACCGGTACTGTGTTCGGTGCCATCATGGCGGTCGCGCTAGTAGGCGGAACGGCTGGTCCAAAGCTTGCCGGTTGGGCTGCCACTTACAGTCCCAGAAGGGTTCTCCTGATTCCTGTGTTCGCCGCTGCGGCAGTGGCCGCATTAACGGCTGTCATTGTCAGGCGCAGGCCGGCAGCCCACAGTAGCGCTTAGGCCTAGACTGCACGAGGTACGGTTTGACTTCGTAGGCCTCGGAGAAAAGAGAACGAGGCTGTAGATTGGGAAGCATCTCTTGGTACTAAAGGAGGCGCGATGAACCGGCGTTCCTTCGCTCGTTCCGTCGGGAGTCTGGCTGTACTGTCCTTGGCAGAAGCGCCAGTCTGGGCGCAAGCATCCGCAAATGCGAAGCCTGGCAAAGTCATGGCCATCGCCGCCCACCCGGGTGATGGACTATTCACCATGGGCGCGGTGCTGGCCCAACAGATCGAGCGTGGAGGTGCGGGCGTTCTGTTGAGCCTGTCGCTGGGCGAGCGGGGAGCGCCGAAAGCCATCCCCATTCCGCAGTATGGCGAGATGCAACGTACTGCCACTCAGAAGGCAGTCAATCTGCTGGGCGCAGAAGCAATCTTTTTTTCCTACCCCGACGCCGAAATTCCTTTCAACGAAGAAATTTCCCTGCGTGTGTGTGACGCCATTCGCGAGCACAAACCAGAAGTCTTGGTGACCCATTAGAGTGGAAGCTGGCACAAGGACCATCAGAATTGTCATTTAATTGTCCGTGATGCCATCTTCTACGCGGGCTTGGAGACGCTCCCGCGCAGCCAACCGCCACATTCGGTTCCGAAAGTTTTCTACGCAGAAAACTGGGAGGATGCCGCCGATTTTCTCTCTGACACCTACGTCAACATTGAATCTGTCTACGAAAAATGGCTGCAGGCCTGTGATTTCTATCCCATGTGGCGCGGGCAGACCGGCTTCTTCCGCTATAACGATTACTACAGCAGCTTGGCCGTCATGCGCGGCTGCATTTCTGGATCAAGACACGCGGTCGCGCTGATGTCAGATGCAAACCAGCGAACCGAGCGCCGGCCATTTCTGTAAACGGCAGCCGCCCCCAAAAGGCACACCTTCTGCACACCGATTTGGCGGCCACGCGTGGCATCCATCAGCTGATTGGGGGGGACGGCTGATCGGCCGTCAGTCGGCCGAATGGCCGCGGGATGATCCGCACCCACTCTTGTTGCACCCAAGCAGCATCAACCCGTTTCCTTTCCACGATTGATTCCTTGGTTGCGGGCGGCATCAGGCACGCTCTGGCCGGTGCGCCGCGCGATGTACTTTAGGCGCAGGTTGGCGCTTTCGAGGATCAACCCTGTCGAGGCAAAATGTACGGTCAATTGCTGGAGCCGACACGAATCCGAGTATGCTTGGGAAGGCAGAATCCGCTCTTGAGGTGAACATCATGTACGACACGATTTCCTTCAGACTCAATGACAAACCAGTCCGTCTGAATGTGGACGCAAACCGCGTGCTCCTCTGGATTCTGCGAACCGATTTGGGCTTGACCGGTGCCAAATTTGGCTGCGGCGAAGGGCATTGCGGCGCCTGCACTGTGCTGGTGGACAAAGTCGCGGTTCGTTCCTGCCTGTTGACCGCAAGAGATGTCCGCAACAAGGAAGTTGTCACCATCGAAGGCCTGGCTAAAGATGGGCAACTTCATCCGCTGCAGAAGGCGTTTGTGGAACACGACGCGATGCAGTGCGGATTCTGCACTCCCGGCATAATTCTTTCCGCCTACAGCCTGCTGAACGCAACCCCGCATCCATCCAGAGAGCAAATCATACAAGGCATGGATGAAATGTTGTGCCGGTGCGGCGCGCACACCCGAATTATCGACGCCATCCAGACCGCCGCTGAAATGAAGGGAGCCCGTTAAACATGAAAGCCGAAAACCACGAGGATTTTCTCGCGCAGGACTTCAAGGACAATATTGAACTTCTTCCCTCCCCCAGCAGGCGCGAGTTTATCAAGCTTCTTGGTGGCGGCATCGTCATTGTGGTGCTGGGTGATCTCGGGGTCGCTCAGGACGCGAGCCGGGAGCGCGGAGCGCGTGGCAGCTTGCCTTCCGACTTCAACGCCTTTTTGAGAATCGGTGAAGACGGCCGAGTGACTTGTTTCACAGGCAAGATTGAGATGGGCCAGGGGACGATGACCTCATTGCCTCAGATGCTCGCCGAAGAGCTGGAAGTGCCTCTAGATTCCGTAGACATCGTCATGGGAGATACCGCCCTGTGTCCATGGGACGGCGGAACCTTTGGGTCATTGTCCACTCGTAGTTTTGGCCCAGCGCTTCGAGACGCGGCTGCCGAAGCAAAAGGTGTGTTGTTGGAGCTGGCTGCTGAATCCCTCAAAGTTCCCCAGGCGCAGTTGCTGGCCAAGGATGGAATGATAATTGACCGACAAAACAGGGAGCGCCGGATCGCTTACGGCCAGTTGACCAAAGGGCAAGAAATTGAAAGGCACCTCACAGCCAAGCCAGTCTTGAAAGATCCATCCGAGTTCAAGGTGATGGGTAAAGCGCAAGTACATCGGGATGCTCGGGAAAAGGTCACGGGCAAGGCCCAATTCGCCGGCGATATCCGCGTGCCTGGAATGCTTTATGCCAAGGTGCTGAAGCCGCCAGCCCATGGAGCGAAGTTGAAAACCGTGGACACTGAGCCGTGCAAACAAGTCGCCGGCATCCAGGTCGTTCGGGACGGTGACTTAGTCGCTGTGTTGCATGAGTTGCCGGATATGGCGGAAGCCGCGCTGGCGAAAATCAGAGCCGATTTTGAGCCTTCGCCTTCCGACCTCAGTGACAAGAATATCTTTGACCACATGCTCAAGGTGTCTTCGGCGTTGCGGGTCGTGGCTGAAGGAGGCAATCTCGAAGACGGCAGAAAGCTGGCGGAGAAGAAATTCGAGACGACCTACCTGAACAGCTATGTCGCTCATGCACCGATCGAAACCCACACCGCACTCGCCAAAATCGAAGGCGACAAAGCCACTGTTTGGGCTTCAACCCAGACTCCTTTCGCTCTGCAGGAGCAGATTGCCCGTGCCATTGGTCTTGACGCCAAAAACGTCCGTGTTATTGTCCCGTTTGTCGGTGGCGGTTTCGGCGGGAAAACACGCCATCTGCAGGCGCTCGACGCCGCCCGCCTAGCCAAAGCCGTGGGCAAACCCGTACAAGTGATGGCCAATCGCGAGGAGGAATTCTATTACGACACCTTCCGGCCAGCGGCGGTGGTCAGAATCAATTCTGGCATTGATGCGTCGGGGAAAATAGCATTTTGGGATTATGACGTTGCCTGTGCGGGCGAACGAGGCTCGCAACAGTTCTATACCATTCCCCATCACCGCACGGTGTCCCGTGATGCGGCTCCAGGGGGACCGGCCGCTCATCCCTTCGCCACCGGACCCTGGCGCGCCCCGGCCAACAACACGAACACCTTTGCCCGCGAATCACAAATTGAGATGATGGCAGCAGCCGCGGGGATTGATCCCGTTGAATTCCGCCTTCAGCACCTGACCGACCCCCATCTGATTGCCGTTCTCAAAGCTGCCGCAGAACGATTCGGGTGGAAACCAGCGAAGGGTCCAAGCAAGCGGGGCTACGGTGTGGCTCTCGGCATAGATGCCGGTACTTATGTCGCCGCGATCGGCGAAGCCGCAGTTGACGTCGAAAGGGGCGCCGTTCGGGTGAAACGCGTGATCAGCATTCAAGACATGGGCGTAGTCGTGAACCCGGAGGGCGCAAGAATACAGATGGAAGGGTGCATCACAATGGGGATGGGTTATGCGCTCAGCGAAGAGGTTCGTTTCAAAAACGGAGCAGTCTTGGATAAGAACTTCGACACATACGAAATTACGCGCTTCTCCTGGGTGCCGAAAATCGAAACCGGCTTCATTGAATCAAAAACGGCGTCGCAAGGCGGCGGCGAGCCGGCCATCATTGTGATGGGTGCAGTCATTGCGAATGCGATCTACGACGCCACCGGCGCCCGCGTGCTTCAGTTGCCCATGACTGCCGAGCGAATCAAGAAAGCCCTTCGGAAAGCCTAAGTTAGGTTTCGAGTGCGGTCGAGGACTTCGATTTGTGGAGTTGTGCGCGCAATCCTGCACGTTGAGAGTCTTGGGTTCTCCAGACACTTCGGCACAAGGTAAGACTACAACTGCGCCGGCATGCCGCAAACGCCTCAAGGAAGCTGGCCTAGTGGATTCTGTGATTGCACCCAGCTTTTTGCACCCAAATAGTCATCGAGCCCATTCTCTTCATTGGGTGACTCCTTGGTGCCAAACCAGGGCGTCAATCCGCAGGCTGGACAGAGAGAGCCTCGTCACGACCCTGAGGTCGCCATGGGGTCGGCGGTGAAGAGACGCCGTGCGAAGTGTGACACAGCGAATAGTCATTTGCGGCGGGGCGGTGTCCTGCGTGACCCAAACTACATTCGGCCAAACTACATTCGGCTTCTCGTATCAGTAGGAAAGTGACGGAATGCTGAGTTCCGCGATCAGCACGGATCAGGTTCGCGCCCATGCGCTCGAAACGCAATTGGTTCTAGTTGGATCTTCTTTGCAAAATCATCTCGCGTATAGGAGAACATCTTCGGAGCTGCAGTCAGAGCGGCGGTCACTATCCGTTTAGGCGATCCCAGGCCACTCGCGCGACCATCGATGCCGGGCTGGAGTCGTGGCGTGACAGAGTGGGAATTGTCTTCCTGAGTCGCCTCAATGCAGGTGAAACCTGTGCCCGGCGCACAGGCATGTCATCGCAGCAACCCGTCGTCCTGCCAGTCCGCGGCATGAGCTACCTGCCGGGTGGTCACTGGCGACCCTCAGCCGTATACGGATACACTAAAAGCTGTATACGGATATACTGACCCACCCTACCCCACCTAGTAGTGGTGGTAGAGAGAGTATTAGTCATCCCCGCTTCGCGCCCGTGGCAAGAGGTCCTCGTCCCACGTCTCCACGCCCGG
>Ga0181524_10001098_pt1 | contig 31691 bp, 28 predicted proteins | sample PEATcosm2014_Bin_34_FD_119761 | JGI IMG/M metagenome (GOLD analysis project Ga0181524, IMG submission 119761) | Peatland microbial communities from MTU Mesocosm Facility, Houghton, MI, USA - PEATcosm2014_Bin05_60_metaG | ecosystem: Environmental > Terrestrial > Soil > Wetlands > Peat | place... | reverse complement strand
TGCGCTTGGCTCCATCAGGCGGCCCTTGAAATCGGCAGGTGGGTGCCGCCCCCTCGCCCGCCTCCAGCGGGCGTACTGCCCCACCCCTGGCGCCTTACCGGGGCTACGGCGCTAAACAGATACCTCCCTCGGGGAGAGGGCCGGGGTGAGGGGGAACGGTTCGCAGAACACCCATTGTCACCCAAAGTCCGGGGCAGTGCCCTCGCGGCACGCCTCCTATGCGTGAAAATCACGCATAATGCGTGAAAATCACGCATGGCGCGAAGAAGCATAGGGCATTTCCCCAATGTTTTGGCTCTTTGCGCGGCTGGCATCGCCAATGCTTCAGAAAAGTGAAAAATACGGTTGACAGTATCGGCGGTTGCCAGTTAAAGTTCGCGCACTGTCTGCCAGAAAACAAAAAACGAACCAGCAGAGTCTATGAAGAATCAACGTAAGAAAACCGGGGCGTTTACGCTCATCGAATTGTTAGTCGTCATTGCCATCATCGCCATCCTGGCAGCCATGCTGCTGCCGGCGCTGGCTCGCGCAAAGGCGCGTGCCCAACGGTCCAGTTGCGCCAACAACCTCAAGGAAATCGGCATCGCCTTCAAAACGTGGGCTTTGGACAACGGAGATGCCTATCCTATGATCGTTCCGACCGCCAGCGGCGGCCCGCCCGACCAGGCGGTGTTCTACGGCGCTCCCTACTCCGCGAAATACACCTACGAGATCTTCGGCGTCATGTCCAACGAGTTGAGCACGGCCCGCATCCTGGCCTGCCCGTCGGATTCGGACACGGTCACCCACACGAACCTGCTCATGGTGCAGGGCGCCGATTTGAACGTGACGGTGCCAAACTCCGGGGGCCAGTACTCCCTCTGTAACCTCAACGTCTCCTATTTCATCGGCCTGAACGCGGACGAAAACGATCCCCAGATGATTCTCTCCGGGGACCGTAACATCGACGGCAACGTGCAGAACACCACGTACAACCCGACCGCGAATAACGGCTACGGCAATTCTCAGCATACTGTCGGTCTTGCCACCGGCGCCATGGCCATTATGGGAACCAACTGGCCCGCCGCCGCGACTGCCCCGGCCTGGACCGCCAAGGTTCACCAGCAACAAGGCAACCTCCTCCTGTCGGACGCCAGCGTGCAGCAGGTCAGCACCTCCCGCCTGAAGGACCAACTCCGCAACACCCAGGACACGACCACGGCTCCCGGCCCGAACACCTTCATGTACCCGTAATCGGTGCTATCACCCGTCATTCGTAATCCGTAATCAAGGCGCCCGTGAGGGCGCCTTTTTGTTAGGCGACAATCCGACCCTCGATGGACCGCATTAACCCAACGCCGCGCGGGCGCATCCGGGCACACCGCCCCCGGAGCGCCGGCTTTAGCCGGCTTCGCGCGCACCCGGACCCCTGCTGTGCCCCCATTGAACATCGGACGTCTAAAGCCGTCTAAAGCCGGCGCTCCGGTCCTTCGGCGCTGGCTGCGGGGGCAGTGCCCGAATGCCCCCACGCCGCGCTCCGGTTTGTTGTGCGCGCTCCTGGCCGCAGTCACGGTGGCCGCCTTCGGGCGCGTCCTGGGCAACGGATTCATCCTCTGCGATGATCCGGTGTACGTGACGGCCAATATGCACGTGCTGGCCGGGTTCACCTGGGGCAGTTTGGTTTGGGCCTTCACTGGCAGCGCGGCAAGCAATTGGCATCCGCTGACCTGGCTTTCGCATATCCTCGACGTGCAACTCTTCGGCCTGGCGCCCGGCTGGCACCACTTGACGAGCCTGCTGATCCACACCGCCAACACGCTTCTGCTGTTCCGGCTGCTCCAGAGCCTGACCGGCTCTCCCTGGAGGAGCGCGATGGTGGCAGCCCTCTTCGCAGTGCATCCCTTGCACGTCGAATCGGTCGCCTGGGTCGCCGAACGCAAGGACGTGCTCAGCACCTTTTTCTTCCTGCTGACCCTCATGGCTTATGCCAGGTACGTGCGCGGGATCGAAGGGGCGCAAGGCCCGAAATCCGAAATCCGAAATCCGAAATCCGAAGGAAATCCGAAATCCGAAGCCCGAAATCCGAAGAGGGAAGGACTAAGGGCTGAGGATGAACACAGGAGTGCTGGGTGCGGGGCGCAGGCCCCGGATTCCGCCCTTCGCCCTTCGGATTTCGGATTTCGGATTTCCTTCGGACTTCGGACTTCGGATTTCGGATTTCTCCTCCGTCCTCCTCCGGCTTACCTCCTTTCGCTGGCGTTCTTCGCCCTGGGCCTCATGAGCAAGCCGATGCTGGTGACGGTGCCGTTCGTGCTGATGCTGCTTGATTATTGGCCGCTCGGACGGCTCGGAAGTGCCCGGACCGAGGTGTCGAGTGTCGAGTGTCGAGCAAACGAAGTGCCGCCCCTCGACACTCGACGCTCGGCCCCTGCATGTCGGACTGATCATGAACCGCGCTCCGAGCTCCCGCGCCGCCTGCTCCTGCTCGTCGTAGAAAAGGTCCCTTTCTTTTGCCTGGCGCTCGGTTCCTGCATCGTGACCTACGTGGTACAGCACGCCAGCCATGCCACCACTGCGGTGCTTCCCCTGGCCCCGCGGCTGGCCAATGCGGTCGCTTCCTACTTGAAGTACCTCGGCAAGACGGCCTGGCCGGCGCGCCTGGCCGCCTTTTACCCGCACCCGGACACGCGCTACCCCGTCTCACACCAATGGCCTGCCTGGGGGATTGCTGCGGGCGTCCTGCTCCTGGCGGCCCTCTCCTGGTTTGCTCTGGGCCGTCTCAGGCGCCAGCCTTGGCTGGCCGTAGGGTGGTTCTGGTTCCTGGGAACCCTGGTGCCCGTCATTGGCATCATTCAGGTGGGCGGACAGGCCATGGCGGACCGATATACTTACATTCCGTTGATCGGGATCTTCATCTCCGTGGTCTGGTCCGCGGCGGAGGCGCTGGACCGGGGGCCTGCCGGACGGGCGACGCTGGCAACGGCTGGTCTGGCCGTTATCGCCGCCAGCGTCGTTGCGACCCAACACCAGGTCAAATTCTGGCGGGACGATCTTACCCTCTTCCAACACGCCCTCGAGGTCACCACGGACAACGCCATGGCGCACTTGTGCGTGGGCACCGATCTGCGCCTGCAAGGCAAAGCCGCCGAGGCCGTGCCTCATTTCAAGGCGGCCATTGAAGCGGCTCCCGTCCTGGCCGATGGCTATTATGGGTTGGCGCTGACCAAGGAACTCCAAGGCCAGCGTCAGGAGGCCGCCGAGTTGTTCCGCACGGCGTTGGCGCTGGCCCCCTGGGACTCCCGGACCCACAATAGTTATGGCGCCCTGCTTTGGGTGATGGACCGGCGCCCGGAGGCTGAGGCCGAATACCTCGAGGCCCTCCGGCTCAACCCGGACTTTCCGGATGCCCTCGTCAACCTGGGCGTCGCCTTGTCTGCCCGGGGCGACCTCCAGGCCGCCATCGCCCGCTTCGCCGCCGCAGTGCGCCTCGAGCCGGACCACACTGAGGCCCTGACCCGCCTGGGGGAGTCTTTCCTCAGGCAAGGCCGGCTGGCCGACGCGGAAGCCAATTACCGGGATTGCGTCCGGCTTTGCCCCACTAACGCCGAGATGCGAATCAACCTCGGCGGCGTCCTCTGGCGCCAAGGCCGCGCCAATGACGCTTTGACGCAGTACGCCCAGGCGGTTCGTCTCCAACCGCAAATGCCAGTCGCCCATCTCGACCTGGGCACTGTCTTGTCGGCGCAGGGCATGTTTGCCGAGGCCGCGGCGGAGTTCGCCGCCGCGGTGCGGCTCAAGCCCGGCTATCTTGAGGCCCTCACCGGCCTGGGCCGCGCGCTCGTCGGCCAGGGCAAGTTCGACCAGGCCCAAGCCCCCTTTCAGCAAGCGGCCCAACTCTGCCCCACCAATGGCGCCTTGCGCGTTTACCTCGGCAATGCGCTCATGATGGCCGGGAAAACCAATGAAGCCGCCCAGGCCTTCAACGCCGCCTTGCGCCTCGAACCCGCCCTCGTCCAAAAGACCATCCAGGCTGGAAAATCCCTCGCCGCCCAAGGCCAACTCAACGCCGCCCTGGCCCGCTTCAACACGGCACTCTGGCTCCAACCCGACGACCCGGACGCGCACCAGAACTTGGCCCTCCTCCTCGAGCGCCAAGGCCGCACAAACGACGCCCTTCTGCATTTTCAAGAGGCCGCCCGTCTGCGCCAGCGACGGTAAGGAAGGAGGGGCAAGGAAGTCCGAAGGTCGAAGGTCGAAGGTCGAAGGAAGTCCGAAGGTCGAAGGTCGGGGTCCGAGTTCCGAAGTCCGGCGCTCGCAACTCGAACTTCGGATTTCGGACTTCGGCCTTCGTTCGACCTTCGACCTTCGACCTTCGGACTTCGGATTTCATTTGCCGCCTTGCCTCCCTGAGCCATAATGTGCGGCGCGTTTGAGAATACTTGTCGCCATTACCGGGGCCAGCGGCGCCCTTTACGCCCAGCGTCTGCTCGACAACCTCGCTCCTGACCGGCACGAGCTTCATCTCGTGCTCAGCCAATACGCTCAGGCGGTCATAACCGAAGAGCTGGCCGGGGGCTTGCGCGTGCCGGCGGGCGTCATCCGGCACAGTCTCAAGAGTATGAAGGCGCCTTTTGCCAGCGGTTCCAACGCGCCCGAAGCCATGGTCATCATCCCTTGCACCATGGGCACACTGGGACGAATTGCCCATGGCTTCAGCCACGACGTGCTGCTCCGCGCCGCCGACGTGGTGTTAAAGGAGAAACGGAAGCTTGTCCTTGTTCCTCGCGAAACCCCGCTCAACCTGATTCACCTCAAGAACATCGAGTTGCTCTTGCTTGCCGGCGCCACCATCCTGCCTGCCAACCCATCCTTCTACTCGCGCCCGCAAACGGTTGAGCAGGTCATCGACACCGTGGTCGCGCGCATCCTCGACCACCTGGGCATCGAGCACCAGTTAGGGGTCAGGTGGGGCAAGGAAAGGGAATAACGCCCCAAGCGCAATGTTCCGCATTTTTCGCAAATGGGCTGATTTCGTCAAATTCCCCCACACCGCCTTTGCCCTGCCGTTCGGGTTGGCGGCCATGGCCATCGCAGCACGCGAAAACCGGGGATGGCCCGGGTGGAGGAAGTTCGGCCTCATCCTTGCCGCCTTGGTCTGCGCCCGCACCTGTGCCATGGCCTTCAATCGAATCGTGGACCGCAAATTCGACGCCCTGAATCCACGCACTGCCGGGCGGCACCTGCCCACCGGCCGGATTACCCTGCCGAGCGCCGTTGCCCTGTGCGTGCTGTCCGGCCTCGGGTTGCTCGGCGCCAGCTTCCTGCTCAACCCGCTCTGCTTCTGGCTCTCTCCCCTGGCCCTGGCTGTGGTGTGCTCCTACTCGCTGACCAAGCGATTCACCGATTACACGCATTTGTTTCTCGGCCTGGCCCTGGCGCTGGCGCCGGTGGGGGCATGGCTCGCAGTCAAAGGCAGCAACATCTCCGCCCTCGAGCTGGCCCAAATGCTCGTGCTGGCCGCGGTGGTGGTTCTCTGGCTGACGGGGTTCGACATCATCTACGCACTCCAGGATTACGAGTTTGACCGGCGGCACGGCCTGCACTCTCTGGTGGTGGCATGGGGGCCGAAAAACGCCCTCCAGGCGGCCTTCATCGCTCACCTTCTCGTATGCGGGCTGCTCTTCGCCTTTGGCCTGCTCTGCCGCTTCCGCCTCGCCTATCTCGTCGGCTTGTTCATCATCGTTGTCTGCTTGCTGCTCGAACACTGGATTGCCCGCCGCCGAAGCCTCAATTGGATTCAACTCGCCTTCTTCCGCCTCAATGCCCTGGTAAGCATCGTCTTCCTCGTCGTTACCCTCACCGAAGTCATTTTCCAGGGCGGTTTTAGACTCCGTTGACAGGCCAATTCAATGGAATTGCGGGCAGTCGCCCAGAGTTGCCAGCACCAGCCGCATCAGGGCAATGGTGCCGAAGATGAACGCCAGGGCCATAATGCCCTCGAGCACTCGAAATCTCGCGTCGTGCTCCGCATGGCGGACAGGGATGATCGTTCCAGTCATGAATTCGCTCCTGCTTCGGGTGCCTTTGACGGTCTTATTCATGGCTGCTTCAGAGCATAAGCCGGGCCAAATCTATTTTGCTCGCCCAAGGGCGGGGAAAGGGTTATTCTCCGGGCACAAGTGACCTGATGTGATTTTATGGATGAACTGCTGAAGATATTGCAGGCCAATGCCCTCGAGCCGCGCGAGAATATCGCCCGCATGCTCGGATTGTCCCTGGACGACGTAAACCAGCGGGTTGCGGAGTACGAAAAACGCGGGGTCATTCGCGGCTACCAGGCCATCCTCAACGAGGATCAACTGGACCTGGACAAGGTCACTGCCGTGATCGAAGTGAAAGTGACGCCCCAGCGCGAGGGTGGCTTCGATACCATCGCCCACCGCATCAGTCGTTTCCCGGAGGTGCGTTCGGCTTACCTGATGAGCGGCCCCTACGACCTGCTGCTATTCGTCGAGGGCAAGAACCTGAGGGAGGTGGCGGGATTTGTGAGCGAACGGTTGGCGGCGCTGGAAGGAGTGCTCTCGACCTCGACCCACTTCATGCTCAAGACCTACAAACGGTTTGGGGTCCTCATGCATCAGGAACACTCCGATGAACGGCTCACCATCACTCCGTAACCGGCTCAGTACCGCCGTCAGGGACATCCCGCGCTCAGGCATTCGCGACTTCTTCGACATCGTCACGACGATGAAGGAGGTCATCAGCCTGGGCATCGGCGAGCCGGACTTCGACACCCCCTGGCATGTCCGGGAATCAACGGTCTTCGCCCTCGAACGCGGCGCAACCCACTACACCAGCAACCTGGGCTATGTGGAACTGCGTCAGGCCCTGGCCGCCTACGTGCGGAGGGTCTTTGGCGGCGATTACGATCCCCAAACCGAGGTGTTGGTAACCGTCGGTGTCAGCGAGGCGCTGGACCTGGCCTTGCGCGCCCTGCTCAACCCTGGCGATGAGGTGCTTTACCACGAGCCATGCTACGTGTCCTACCGGGCGACCATCCTCTTTGCCCACGGGGTGCCGGTGATCGTCGAGACCCGCCCAGAGAACGGCTTTCGCCTCACCCGCGAGATGCTCGAGGCCAGGCTCACGCCGCGCACCAAGGCGCTGATGCTCAATTTCCCGAACAACCCCACCGGCGCCGTTATGAGCCGGGCCGATCTCGTTGACATCGCCGCTTTTGCCTCAGAGCGCGACCTCATCGTTATCACCGACGAAATCTACGGCGAGCTGACTTACGACAGCCCTCACACCAGCCTGGTGAGCCTGCCGGGCCTGCGCGACCGCACGATCTTCCTGCATGGCTTCTCGAAGGCCTGGGCCATGACAGGCTTTCGGCTGGGCTATGCCTGCGCGCCCGCTGAACTCATCGAGGCCATGATGAAAATCCACCAATATACCATGCTCTGCGCCCCCTCGATTAGCCAAAAGGCAGCCATCGAGGCCCTCGCGCGTCCCGCCTCCGACATCGGCGAGATGGTCCAGGAATATCGCCGCCGCCGCAATTTCATAGCCGCCGCCTTCGCCGACATGGGCTTGGACTGCCACCGCCCGCTCGGCGCCTTTTATGCCTTTCCCAGCATCGCCCGCTTCGGGCTCTCCTCAAGGGATTTCGCCCTGCAACTCCTGGAGGAAGAGAAAGTGGCCGTTGTCCCCGGCAGCGCCTTTGGCGCCTGCGGCGAGGGCTTTGTCCGTTGCGCTTATGCCACCAGCATGGCCAATGTGAAAGAGGCCATGGCCCGGCTGAAACGGTTCATCTCGAAGCGTTAGACCCCGGAGCCCGAAGCGTGGAGCGTCGGAGCGTCGGAGCGTGGAGCGTGGAGCGTGAGGGCATCGTAGCACTGGTCACGCTCCACGCTCTCACGCTCTACGCTCCACCCCGAGCATTCAAGTCTCGGAACTTGTTTTTGCGCGGCGTCAGGCTTCCTCGGCCTGGCTCAATCGGGCCAGCACACCGAGGTCCTCGAGGGTAGTGGTGTCGCCTTTGATTTCGGCGCCGGCTGCAATCTGCTTGAGGAGGCGGCGCATAATCTTGCCCGAACGCGTCTTGGGCAGGGCTTCCGCGAAACGGATGTCGTCCGGCTTTGCCAGCGGGCCAATCTCATGGGCCACATGCTGGCGCAGTTCCTCGCGCAGGCTGTGCTCCGGCTGCACGTTGCTCCTGAGGGTCACGAAGGCCACGAGCGCCTGGCCCTTTAGCGCATCGGAGCGGCCCACCACCGCTGCCTCCGCCACGCTTGGATGGCTCACCAGCGCGCTCTCGACTTCGGCTGTGCCGATGCGGTGGCCGGCCACGTTGAGGACGTCATCGATGCGGCCGACGATCCAGTAATAACCGGAATGGTCCCGGCGGCAGCCGTCGCCGGTGAAGTAGGCGCCGCGGACTTCGCCCCAATAGACGTCCTGGTAGCGCCTGGGGTCTCCCCACAGACCGCGCAGCATGCCTGGCCAAGGCCGGCGGATGACCAGTTTGCCGCCGCTGTTGGGCGGGACGGGATTGCCGTCGTCATCCACCACCTCCGGCGTGATTCCGAAGAAGGGCAGCGTGGCCGAGCCTGGTTTGGTAGGCGTCGCCCCGGGCAGCGGGCTGATCAGGATTCCGCCCGTCTCCGTCTGCCACCAGGTATCCACAATCGGGCAGCGTTTGCCTCCGATGACTTCACGATACCAAATCCAGGCCTCGGGATTGATGGGTTCGCCGACCGTCCCCAGCAAGCGCAACGAACTCAAATCATGCTTGTTGGGCCATTGGGCCCCCCACTTCATGAAGGCCCGTATCGCCGTCGGCGCAGTGTAGAGTATGGTGACGCGGTACTTCTCTATGATCCGCCAAAAGCGGTCCGGCTCGGGGAAATTGGGTGCCCCCTCGTACATGAGGCTGGTGGCACCGTTGGCCAGCAGGCCGTAAACGACATAACTATGGCCGGTGACCCAGCCAACGTCGGCGGTACACCAATAAACGTCATCCTCCCGCAAATCGAAGATGTATTTGGCGGTGACCTTGGCGTAGAGCAGGTACCCTCCGGTCGTGTGGAGGACGCCCTTGGGTTTGCCAGTCGAACCGCTGGTGTAGAGGATAAACAGGGGCGCTTCGCTGTCCATTTTCTCGGCGGGGCAATCGGCCGAGGCGGATTCCATTTCGCTATGCCACCACAAGTCGCGGCCATCGTGGAACTGGATGTCATTATGGGCTCGGCGCAGGACGATGACCTTCTCGACCGACTTGGCCAGCAGGTCCCCTTGCGGGCTTTTGAGGGTCAGGGCCTCATCCACATTCTGCTTGAGCGGCACCACTGCACCCCGCCGGAAACCGCCGTCGGCCGTGATCACCAGCCTGGCCTGGGAATCGCACACGCGGTCTGCGACCGACTGGGCGCTGAAGCCCCCGAACACGACGGAGTGGACGGCGCCGATGCGGGCGCAGGCCAGCATTGCGATGGCAGCCTCCGGCACCATCGGCAGGTAGATCAGCACGCGGTCTCCTGGCGCGAGGCCCAACCGCTTGAGGACGTTCCCAAAACGGCAGACCTCATGGTGCAGTTGCCGGTAGGTCAATGTACGCTGTTCCCCGGGTTTGCCGGGTCCGGCCGCTTCGCCTTCCCAGATGATGGCGGCTTTGTCTGCAGTGGCGGTTTTCAGATACCGGTCCAGGCAATTGTCGGCCACGTTGAGTTGGCCCCCCACAAACCACTTGGCGAAGGGCTCCTGCCATTCCAACACATGCGTCCAGGGCTTGGACCACACTAGTTCCTCTTCGGCCTGACGGCCCCAAAACTCCTCGGGCGAGGCGATGGATTCGCTGTAAAGCCGACGGTATTCGGTGAGAGACTTGATGCGGGCTTGCTTGGAAAAGCTCTCTGAGGGCGGAAAGAGCCGTTCTTCCTGCAAGACGGATTCGATATTGTCGGGCATGACTGAAAGTGCTGTCGATCTGGAGTATTGGCAAACAAAAAAAGCCCATCTCTTGTCGAGATGGGCCGGCAAGCCAGGGAAGGTTGGCTTTGAAATTTGCCCTGACTATGGCTTGGCGTAGGTGATGCCACCCGGCGGAACGGGGGTGCTCGTGCCGGGGCTTTGCCCATTGACGTTGGATGGGGTCCCCGATGAACCAACGAAAGGCCCAGTGATTGTAGGACCCCTGGGGCCTGTGGGCGCGGAGGCCACCGCTACAGCCTGGTCCAAGATGGACCCGACCGACGGGGATTCGCCGACGGATTTGGCCAGCGCCTCACTGATGCTGGCGTTCAACTCGGGAAAGGCTGCCGCCAAGGCAGTGAGGACGGCCCGGTTGGACCCTGGAACTGTGTCGCAGACCGCCATGGCCACAGCCCGAGCACTACCGGGAACGGCCCGGGAAACAGCGACAACAATCTGCGCGGCATTCGAGGGAGCAGCTTTGGCCGCCGCTTTGGCGATAGCAACTGCCTGCTTGGGCTGGAGTTCAGCGGCCGTTCCGGCGGCAATCGGCGCCATCTTCGGAAAGGCTTTGGAGATAGAACTGACAACGGCACAGGCGCTGACAGGATTGGCCTCCAAGGCAGCCTGGACGACGTTAACCGTGGTTACGCTCCGATCGCTGGCCTTTGCTTTTTTGACCAGCTCGGCCGCCTTGGCCGGCAATTCTGCCGGAATCACCTGGCTCAGGGCAACACTGTACGGATTGACCTTTTGCGTGTCACCGGCGACTCCACTTAGGGCGCCCAGACAAACACAACCTAATACAATTACCGCGATTCGTTTCATAGCGTTGTCAAATTACAGCACTCACGAACACAACTGTTACATCAGATTTCACGATCTGACTGCGCATTTCTACCATCGCGCCGCAGGCGCGTCAACAATTAATTGCAAGATTTTTTCATTTTTACAGGCGGGGGTAAGAGGGGCGTGAACTTGATGGGGGCTGTGCTGGGCCCTTAATTGGGGACTGGCGCTAGAAAAAGCCCATCTCTCATCGAGATGGGCTGGCAGGCCAGGGAGGGTTGGCTTTGAGATTTGCCCTTGCTAAGGCCCCGTGTAGTTGCGGCCACCCGGCGGAACTGGGGTGCTCGAATTTCCCCCGATGATGGTACCCGGGGCTCCGCTCCCCGAGGTGTACGGCGGTGTGATTGTAGGCCCTCTGACGCCAGTGGAGGCGGACGAAGAGCCTACCGCTACGACCTGATCCAGGATTAGCCCGACGGACGGGAGTTCGCTGGTGTATTTGGCCAGTGCCTCGTTGATGGCGGCGCTCAACTCCGGAAAGGCTGCCGCCAGAGCGGTGAGGATGGCTTGGCTGGACCCCGGAACGGCGTCGCCGACCACGGCGGCCACATCCCGCCAACTACCGGGAACGGCCCTGGAAACAGCGACAACGATCTTGGCGGCCCGGGAGGGAGCGGCGCTGGCGGCCGCTTTGGCGATAAGAGCCGCCTCCTTGGGTTGGAGTTCAGCGGCGGTTGCGGCGGCAATCGGAGCCATCTCGGGAACGGCTTTGGAGATAACGCTGACCACGGCGCGGGCGCTGCCTGGATTTGCCTGCAGGGCAGCCTTGACGACGTTCACGGTGGTCACGCTCCGATCACGGGCCTTCGCCCTCTTGACAAGGTCGGCCGCTTTGGCCGGCAATTCCGCCGAAGTCGCCTCGCTCAGGACGGCGCTGTACGGATTGACCTTCTGAGCGTCACCGGCGGCTCCACTCAGGGCGCCAAAACAAACAAGACCTAACACAATCGCGGCGATTCGTTTCATAGCTTTGCCGAATTCCAACGCTGGCAGACTCCACTCTTGGGTCAGATTCCACCATCTGTCGTGACGCTTTTGTACCATCCCGCCGCAGGCGCGTCAACAACTAATTGGGAGATTTTTATTCATCACCGGCATAACCCACAGGTTTAAGCTGGCTTTTTCTTCAGGTTCGCGGACAATGAAGCCCTGAAACCATGGGCGAGCCGCTGGCCATTTGCATCTGGCAGATCATTTTGAGCGGCCTTCTTGTCGCGGGGGCCTGCGGCCTGGTCTGGCGGCTGACGCCCGGGCACGACCGCCCGGGAGACCGGCGCTTGCTGGTTGACTGGTCGCTCAAGGGATTGCTCCTGCCTTTCGTGGTCTGGGCCGTGATGAACATGGGCGTATCATGGGATCTGCAGCCTTTCATGCCTGAGATCCAGGCCGCTCAGAACAAGGGCGGCAAGTGGTTCGCGGTCTATCTTCGGTTCCTGGCAGCCGGAGCGTTCGTCATTAGCTCGGATTGGGCTGCCGTGACTATGGCCTGGGGGGTTTGGAGGGCCGGCCAGGGGATCGAGGAAGAGCGGCTCAGGAAGCTCAAAACCCTCTGCTGGACCTGTTTCGCCGGCCTGGTCTTGCCTGCGGCACTCATCGTGCTGATTGGCGGTTGGCCAACTCTGGGTCTGGCGGCCACTATCATCCTCGCCCCCATCGCCGCCTATTCGCGGGACATCCTGATGGCGCCCCAAAGGTCCCCCGTGTACAGCCGAGCCGTTGCCAGGATGAAATTCGGCAAGTACGCCGAAGCCGAGTGGGAGATCCTCCGCGAACTGGAAACCTGCGAGGATGATTTTGATGGCTGGATGATGATGGCCGACCTTTATGCCAGCCACTTTCACGACCTGGCTGAAGCCCAAAAGACCATCCTGGAGATATGCGATCAACCCAAGGTCACACTGCCTCAGATCTCAATCGCCCTGAATCGGTTGGCCGACTGGCATCTCAAGCTAGCCGGGGACCCCCACGCGGCCGCACGCGCCCTGCAGATGCTCTGTGAGCGGTGCCGCGGCACGCACCTTGCCCACATGGCCCGGCTTCGCCTCGACCAACTGCCGGCCACGCGGGAAGAGTTGCGCGAAGAACAAGCCCTCCAGCCCATCCCGATGCCCGCCCTGGGCGATCAGTTCGATCGAAGCCCGCCGCCCGAATCCGCGCTGGATCGCCGCAAGGCCGCCACGCTGGCCAACCTGTGCGTTGAGAGACTGATCCGCAACCCCAACGACGTGCCCGCTCGACAGAAACTGGCGCGGCTCTTCGCCGAGCACCTGGACCACGCTGATCTGGGCCTCGAACAGTTGCGGTTGCTGCTCGAGATGCCCGACCAACCCGAATCCCAGCGCGTCGAGTGGCTCAGCCTGATGGCCGCCTGGCACCTGAAATATCGCCGGGACGAACTCGCCGCCCGCGCCGTCCTGGAACGCGTGGTCCGGGATTTCCCCCGCACGCCCCAGGCCCTCGCCGCCAGGCGCCGTCTGCAACTGATGGAAGCCAAACATAAAGAACAGGCCCCGAAAACCGCCTCCCGCCCCAAAACCATCCCTCTGTCCCCCGATTGAGCCGGAACCCTTTACCGGAAAAATAGGGCTGGCTACACCTCCCGGTTCGCCGGCCAGCCACCCCACAACTAAGAATGAGCGCGATGAAATCTCCGGCCAAGCGGTCTTCTCCGGTTCGCAGGCCTCCGCAGGCGGTGCGGTATCCGCCTCACCGCTCTCAAGCAAGGGTTTTGCGAGAGGGCGGGCAGCTTGCTTTCGCAGCCATACCCGAGGGCCCGAACCTCGCGCGGAATTTCGATACGGCGCACCGTTATCGCAAGAACGGAGCGCGTGAGAAGGTGTTGGGCGCGGTTTACACGCCGCCTCGCGTTGCTGCGGCGCTCACGCGATGGGCCGTGCGCGCCGGCAGCGACGCTGTGCTCGACCCTTCCTGCGGCGAGGGAGTGTTCTTGTCTGCCGCCCGCACCCGGCTTGCAGATCTGGGCGCGCGTAAGATGCGATGTGTCGGCGTGGATATTGACCAGGAGACCGCCGCCCACACGGGCGCGATTTGTTCGGACTTCTTCCTCTGGGCTGCCACGGCGCCAAAGCAAGACGTGATCATCGGTAATCCGCCGTTCATTCGCTCCCACCTCTTTACGGAGTCGAGCCGCGCGCTGGCTTTCCCCGCGATGGAACGGCTGGGCTTTCGCCCGTCACGGCTGATGAGCACGTGGGCGCCGTTCCTGGCGATTTGTTGCGGTCTGCTCAAACCGACCGGCCGGCTTGCGATGGTGGTTCCCGAAGAATTCCTGGCCGTTGGTTACGCCAAGGAGTTGCGTAAGTTTCTATTGCGGCACTTCCGGCGCGTCATGGTTTGTTTTCCCGCGGCAAATGTTTTCCCGGAAGTGCAGCAGGCAGTCCTCCTGCTGCTGTGTGAAAGCACGCCTGAAGGGCCGCCCGGCTTGTTCACCATAGGCTATTCCGACCTTGAGGAGGGGAATTACGAGGCCACTCATGCCGCGCCAGCGTGGGAGTGGAACAGCAAGTGGAGCCACCTGTTTCTGTCTGCTGCCGAACGCCGCACTTTGAACGAGTGGTGGCCCGCGCTGGGGTGGCTGCCTCTCAGCGAATATGGGCGCGTCGAGGTCGGCATCGTTACCGGGGACAATGATTTCTTCGTGCTTCCTGGACCTCAGGCCGAACGGTTTCCCCAGGAAGACCTGATGCCTATCATCACTAGCGCGCGCGACCTGCGCGGCATCCGCTTTGGTGCTGATGATTTCCGGGAAGTCGTCGCCCAGAATCGCCCCGCATATCTACTAAACCTGCGACGGCCAAGGTCAACGTTGGCTCCCGTCGAACGCGATTATGTCAAGATGGGAGAACGGCAACGAGTTTCGCAACGCTACAAATGCCGTGTCCGCCAACCGTGGTATGCGGTGCCGAGCGTTTGGGAACCCGACGCCCTTCTTCTGCGTCAAGCCGGGGATATGCCCCGGCTGGTTCACCTCGAGAAGAAGTGCGCCGCCACCGATACCATCCACCGCGTCTCCTGGCGCCAACCCGCGCACGGGCCTCGCCATGCCGTGAGCTTCATGAACACATGGACGTTGCTCGCCTCGGAGTTGACCGGACGCAGCTACGGCGGCGGGGTTTTGGAACTGATGCCGGGCGAGGCAAACCAGCTTCCTCTGCCGGCGCCCGGCGAGCAATTGGACGCCATTTTCGACGCCGTTGACGGGATGGTGCGGGCGCGCGACCTGTTCGCTGCCGTCGCGGCGATTGACCAGGTCGTTCTCCCCAAGCAAATGACCACCGTGGAACGGAGTTCGCTGCGCGGAACATTGGACAAGTTGATTCACCGGCGCAAAACGAAAGCCGACTGAATTTCGAGTTGACGCTCCGCAAAACCCTCCCAAGGCCCTGCCCGGCCCGCCAGATCCGGCTTGACTCAGCCCCAGCTCTCAAGGAGACTGGCTCGGTGTCGCCCCTCGAAGAAAAGGTCCAAATGAACAAAGAGATGGCCCGCCGAAATGACGGCTTCACTTTAATAGAACTGCTGGTGGTCATTGCCATCATCGCCATCCTGGCGGCGATGCTGCTGCCCGCCCTGGCGCGGGCCAAGATGACCGCCCGGGCAGCCGCTTGCTCCAATAACGTCCGGCAACTGGCCGTGGCCTGGGCCATCTATTCGGACGACAATGGCGGGCTGCTCGTCAACAACTCGGGCACGGTCGATACGCGCGCTTATCGGCTAAGCTGGGTCAACAACATCGAGGACTGGGGGATGAGCCCGGAGAACACCAACCCGGTCTTCATTCTCACCGGCAAACTGGCGCCTTACGTCGCCAACAACCTGGCCGTCTATAAGTGTCCTTCCGACCAATCCAAGGCGCAAGACGGCCCGCGCCTGCGCAGCTACTCTCTCAACTCGCTCGTCGGCAACCCGCTCATCACCCCCAACCGGTTCAATCCGGACTGGGTCCAATTCCTCAGGGCGACCGACTTCCCGGGCGCGGCTAACTTCTGGGTCTTCATCGAAGAACACCCGGACACCATTAACGACGGCTATTTCATGAATGTCTGGGACCAGATCAAATGGGGCAATCTCCCGGCCTCCTATCACAATGCCTCAGCCAACATCTCCTGGGCCGACGGACACCTCGAACGGCACCGCTGGATTCCGAACACCGTACGGCCGCCCGTTCAAGGCGCCGTAAGCGGCGGCTTCGTCCCCTCCCCCCCTGCCGATTATCTCTGGCTCCGCCAGCGAACCAGCATTAAGATGAATTGAAACGAAACATCCAACCAACCAAAGGCAAACTATGGCACTCAAGAACGCTCCCGATCTCACCCAACGCCCCCCGCGCAGCCCGCGCGTGCGCTTGGGCGGTTATGTCATCCTGCCCCGCATGCTCGACAAGGGCCGCGCCCTCATCGCCGGCAAAAACGGCGAATACTCGTTCGCCTGCCCCCTCGACCAGCGGTTTCTGGAATTCGCCGGCATCGATGCCGAGGCCCTCAAGAAGCAGCTCGCCGCCGGAAAGAGCGATGGGGAAATCCTCTCCTGGGTTCGAAAGACCGCGAAGAACAAACCCACGGAGTGCGAAATCCTGGCCTGGTCCGCTTTCCAGGCCCATCGAGCGCCCGCCGACACCGAATTACGCGAGTTGTTCCAAGGCATGCACGCCAAAACCGCCCCCAAACGCGACGACATCGCCACCTGGTTCGACCTGCTCGACGTGGACGATTACGTCACCTTCGGCGGCCAGCCTTGATTGATAAGCGGTCGGGTGTGGGGCAGACCTCCTTGTCTGCCGGTTCACCGAGCCTCCGGCTCCGTGAGCTTGCGGGAGTCGAAACTCCGGGCCGGAGGCCCGTCTATCCGGCAGACCGGAGGTCTGCCCCACGCTCCAACGCTCGACACGCTCCGCTCGCCCTCACGCCTTTCTGAACGGCTCGATGCTCTCGATGCGGTGCCGGTGCCCGACCTTGTTGACCTCGAATTCGATTTCGTCGCCCACCTTGTGGTTGAGCAAGGACTGGGCGACGGGGGTAAGATAGCTGACGATGCCTTTTTCAGGCTCGGAATCCCAGGCGCCGAGGATCGTGAAGTGCTCTGGCTGGTTGGTGGCAAGGTCCGTTGCGCGGACGATGGTGCCGATGCTGACAACGTCCGCGCGCGAGTTGGCGAAATCGGTGCCTCGGGCGCGGATGAGCTGGGTTTCCAGTTCAACCTTGCGGCGCATGAGCAGCTTCTGCATCTCCTTGGCGGCCTTGTACTCGTGGTTCTCGCGCAGGTCGCCATAGCTGCGGGCAAGGGCGATCTCTTTTGAGTTGGCCGGGATCTTCTTTTCGACCAGCTCGTGATATTCGTTTTTGCGCCGTTCCAGGCTCTCCCAGGAGACGACCAAATAGGATTCCTGTTTGGTTTGCTCGCCGGAAATGAGCGTCTGCATGGCGGGGTAGCTCTTGACGATGCGAGCCAGGAGCGAACGTTTGTCCATGTCGTCGAAGCAGGGCGAAAGCTGGAGGGCGCGGGTGAGGTCTTTGATGACCTCCAGGTCGGCGGAACCGATAAGCTCCACAAGCAATTCCTGGTCGTCCAGGATATAATCCCGCAGGCGGTTGGAGCGGCGTTCATTGAACTGGTCGCGCTCCATGGCCGTGAGCATGGCGCGGAAGACCTCGGGTCCCAGGATGTCCGCAAAGGCGTCGTTGCGGTCTTTGGCCAGCCAGAGCAACAACTCGCTGCTGGCGGTGTGCTGGCTGATGAACCGCGCGAGGGTTTCTTTGAGCAGGTCAATGTGGCCCTTGTGGATGAGCAGGCCGGCAAATTCCCGGCAGAGCTTGGCGGAAACCGTGTTGAGCGTGTCGCGCAGGACATCCTGCCAGTGCTCGGCGTTGGCCGCCTCGAAGGATTCCAGGGCGCGCCGATGTTTGGAGGCCGGCAGCGCCTCCATCAGCGGCCCGAGTTTGTGGTCCAGCGACCATATCGCCCGCGCGTCCAGTTCCCCTTGGGCCGGGGCTACTCCCGCCATTGCCCGCAGGTCGTCGCGGGCAAAGACCGCCTCGAGGGCCACGGCGGGTTGGGTGCGCTGGTAGTTGGCAATCTCGGCGTTGAGCGCTGTGATGACCTCCTGGGCGGCGGCCTGCTTGTCGGACAGGTCGTTGGCATTCTTGAGCAACTCCCCGGCCACGACCAACCGCGCCTTCAAGCCCTTGGCCGCCCGAAAGTCGCCGAGCAAACGGTCCTGGAGAGACACCTCCTTGACCTGGTACACAATCGGCTCGGTCTTCTTGAGGGGCACCTGGAAGTGGCCGTCGTTCCTGAGTTCGCGTTTGGCCCCTTCCCACCACTTCTTCCAGTCGGAGTTGATGACGTCCGGCACGAGCACCCGCTGGATCTGGTCGACGGTGGCGCCGCCCCCAAAGCTGGTCAAGACCAGTTTGACCAATTCCAGGTGGTTGGTCGCCGCCATCTGCCGCAGACCCTCGAGGTCCACCGCCTTGCGCGCCAGGATGTGCTCCTTCGAGATCGGCTTGAGCGATTCAGCCGCGAATCCCAGATCCATCGCGTGTCCTGCTTTGTCCTGAAAGTCAATCGTGAACCGGGCAAAAACCGGGTCCACCGTCCGAATCCTGCCAAATCCCCAACTGCGGTGCATGCAGAATCCGCTCGCCGCAAGCTGAACCAGCGCCTCGATGTGGTGGCGCTCCAACTTGCCCGCCGCCGCCATTTTTTCAAATTCTTCTCTCATAAAGCATCTTCCGGCTCGCTCTCCCCCCACGGGGTTTGCAACAATCTAAGGTCGTGAGCGGACAAAAACCAAGAGAAATTGCCGTGGGCCTTCTCCAACGCCGCCCAGGCGGCGACTATATCGAACACTCGCTCGATAGCGCCCTGGCCCGAGCGCAACTCTCCCCTGCCGACCGCCATCTGTGCCAGGAACTAGTCTATGGCATCGTCCGCTGGCAGGCAACGCTCGATTGGCTGGTTGCGCGCAAAACCGGAAATCGCGCCCAAAAACCCTCGCTGCAGAATCTCTTGCGCCTGGGTCTCTACCAGATTTTTTGGTTGGACCGCATCCCTCACCATGCCGCCGTGCATGAAACCGTCGAGTTGGCCAGGCAGAGCGGCTTCGGCCAGCAGGCCGGTTTTGTCAATGCGGTGCTGCGCGCTTACGTGCGCGAGTTTGACGCCACCCGGCAGTTGCTGGCCCGGCTCAAGGTCTCCGAACCCGCTCTGGGCTACTCGCACCCGGACTGGCTGGCCGCCCGCTGGATACACCGCTGGGGTCCGGACCGCGCCTCGCAACTGATGGAGTGGAACAACACGCCCCCAGCGGCCTTTGCCCGGCTCAACACCCTCAAGACCGACTCAGCCCGGCTCCTGGCCCAGTGGCGCCAGGAAGACGTGGAATACGATTGCGTGCGCCGGGACTGGCTCGAGGAAAACCTCGCCTTCGAGCTTAAATCCCATCCGCCCCTGGCCCGGCTGCCCAGCTTCCAGCAGGGCCTCTTTTATGTCCAAGACCCAGGCGCGCTCCTGGCCCCTCGAGAACTCGACCCCAGGCCAGGCGAAACGGTCCTCGACCTCTGCGCCGCGCCCGGCGGCAAGCTAAGCTACATGGCCCAACTCATGGCCAACCAGGGCAAACTCCTCGCGTGCGACACCGCCCCGGACCGCCTCATACTCATCCAGGAAAACTGCGCCCGCCTCGGCATCACCTGCGTCTCGACCTTCAACCCCCGCTGCCCGGCCCTTTTTGACCGCGTCCTGGTCGATGTCCCCTGCTCGAATACCGGCGTCATGCGCCGCCGGGTCGATTTGCGCTGGCGGCTTCGACCCGGGGATCTACAACGCGTGTGCTCCACCCAACTGCAGTTGCTCCGCCAGGGCGCCGCCCTCTTGCGCCCGGGCGGACGCCTGGTCTATAGCACCTGCAGCCTCGAACCGGAAGAAAACCAGGACGCTGTCGCGCAATTCCTAAACGAGCACCCCGGCTTCAAGCTCGAACGCGAGCGGGAGTTGCTCCCCTTTGCCGACAAGGTGGATGGCGCCTTCGTGGCCAGTTTCACGCAGGAAATGGAGCTTGCCCACGCAGCCGGCGGAGCGGCTGCTACTCCTCCTTGAACAGGGGAGTCACCAACACCTCGAAGCCAGGCAGCAGCTTGGACGCGGCGGTTTGGCCAAGAGTGCAGCGGAGGAATAGCTCATAGCGGCCGTTTTCCAAGGATAGCACCTCGACGGTTTGGGCCTCCGGATCGATTAGCCAGAATTCCCGCACGCCGTATTGCTCGTAAAGGTCCCGTTTCTCAATTCGATCCCGGTTTCGATTGCCCAGCGAGATGACCTCCACCGCCAGATCCACCGGGCCGTTGATCGTCCGGCTGATGATGTTCAGCCGGTCCTGGGAGATGAATGCCACATCCGGCTGCGTCACCCGGTGGGGCGACAAGACCATGTCGACCGGGCCGGTCACAACCTTGCCGAGCTTGTGCTCCGTGACCCAGTCATAAAGCTGGCGGCAAAAGCGAAGAGTGACCTCCTGGTGGTAAAACGAGGGTGCCGGCGACATGATCAGTTCTCCATCCCAAAGCTCGCAAGGTTGATTGGTTTCGGGCATTTCGGCCGCCAACTCGGCATACGTGTACCGGCGTCTGGCCGGCGCTGCTGCTGGCTGCTCGAGGGTCGTGCTGCTTTCCATCACAGGCCCACACTAGGCCGTTCCGGCGCAGTTGACAAGAAATGTCGAATCAAGAGTCAATTATGGCGCCCGGTTTAGCAACTTGTCGAGTTGCCGAAGGATTCTCTTGTGCGCGCTGGCAAAAGGGAGGGGCGCAAGTTGGCGACGATTGAGCCAGCGGCCACGGATGGCGGTGGGGGAACCGGGGCCGCCGTGCCCTTCTATGAGAAAGGCCTCGAGGGTGATTCGGTAGCGGGTGATCGAATGCCGGAAGGTGCCGAGCGGCTGGATCGAGGCCGGTTCGATTCCAAGGACATCACGGGCTGCCCGCTGGGGGCCGGCATTTCCCGGCGCCAGCTCGATGTTGGGGAACTCCCACAGATGGGCGTTGACCACCCCGGCCGGCCTTTGGCGGACCAGGAATCGGCCGCGTTTCCGAATGACGAAAGCTGCGAAACGACGCCGAGTGGTCTGAGGGCGCCGGGCGGTCTGCGGCAACTCCTCGACACGTCCCTGGCGCCTGGCGACACAGCCGTTTGAGACCGGGCAGAGGCCGCACCGGGGGTGACGAGGGGTGCAGATGAGGGCGCCCAATTCGATGAGCGATTGGCTGAATTGGGAGCAGGAACCCGGGGCGGCGACCCGTGAGGCGCAAAGCGCGAGGCGCTGGGCCAAGCGCCAGAGCTTGGCGTTGGCTGCTTTCTTTCGCGGGTCCCCCTTGACGCCAAACAGCCGGCTTAAGACTCGCGTCACATTGCCATCCAGGACCGGTGCGGGCTGGTTGAAGGCGATGCTGCATATAGCGCCGGCGGTGTAACGGCCTATCCCCGGCAATGCCAGCACCTGGTCGAACTCCTCCGGGAAGCGTCCACAGTGGTTCTCCTGGATGAGCCGGGCGGCTTTCTGGAGATTTCGAACTCGAGAGTAATAGCCCAGTCCTTCCCAGAGTTTGTGCAGCCTTTGCGGGCTGGCCCGGGCGACAGCCCCGATGTCCGGCAAGGCTCGCATCCAGCGTTGCCAATACGGCAGCACCGTCTTGACCTGGGTCTGCTGGAGCATGATTTCAGAGACCCATATCGCATAAGGACTCCGGCTGCGGCGCCAGGGAAGGTCGCGCGCGTTGCGCGCGAACCACGCCAGCAGGCGCCGGACCAGGAGTTGATCTCGCATCGTGGCAGAAGCTAGCGCAATCAGCGCCGGGGCGAAATGCTAAACTCATTCGACCTTTATATTCGCCCCGCCATCAGCCAAGCAATGCACGCAACTACCTCCCCTTGCGGGTAGAGGGGATCCTTGAGCAGCACTTTGGCTCGGGCGACTTCTTCAGGACGAACCTCGGGCGTCTCCTGCCATGCGCGGGCCAGGGCTTCGGAGTCGTCGAGGGCCGCTTCGTCCGGCTCGAGTTGAGGTCCCTGCAAAGGGGCCTGTCCCCGGCGGCGAGGCGGGATGCCAGGAGTTGACGCCTGTTGGCTGCTTGGATTAATAGGCATCATTTACACATTCTAAATCTCTGCCCCAAGACATCGTCCGTTTCCTGGGAGTGTTTAGCGCCGGCGATTACGGAATGGCGTCCGGGGGAGTACGGAGGGGCCTGGCAGCCTGTTGAAACGCCCGATTGGCCCAACCGCGAATGGATGCAAATTGACGCGAATACTCCTGGTCGGATGCGAAAACGCCTGGTTTTCCTCGTTCGCGTCCATTCGCGTCCACTTGCGGTTCCTTTCCTGTTTGAAACAGGGCGTTGTTGAACAAGCCCCTAAAGAGTTGCCCCGCGCGCGGGACTCGCGTAAAACCTCTGGGGTGAAAGATGTTGCAGTGAAAAGCAAACCGCCTCCGGCCCCGGAGTTGAAGTCCTCGCGCGGTGTGCGGGGATATTTGTATCTGACGGCGGCGGTGACGGGGGCGGCGGTGATGGTGGTGGAAATCCTGGGGGCTAAGATGCTCTCGCCTTTTTTTGGGCTGTCGCATTTTGTGTGGACGGCGCAGATTGCCGTCACGCTGGTGGCGCTGGCGTGCGGGTATTACGCGGGCGGACGGCTCGCGGACCGTTCGCAACGGCTGGCGTGGCTGTATTGGGCCATCCTGGGCGGGGCGATCTACCTGGCCTTGACCGTGTTGCTATGCAGGCCGGTGGCCTATTGGTGCCTGGACACCTTCAACAGCCTGGCGGTCAGTTCGCTCCTGACCTCGGGGTTGCTGTTTTTCCTGCCTCTGGCGTTGCTGGCCATGACCGGGCCTTTCCTGGTCCGGGTCATTACCAACTCGGTTGCAGGGGTCGGGTCGAATGTGGGACGGCTGACCTCGATCGGCACGCTTGGCAGCTTCGCCGGCACCCTGCTCATCGGCTATGTCATGATCCCCTTCCTGCCCAACTCGGTGACGATGTACCTGACGGCGGTGGCGCTGATGCTGGTGTGCGTCGGTTACTTCATTTTCTTCGGGCGCAGGGCGGTGGCGCCGCTGGCGCTCGCGCTTGTCTGTGGCACAGTGGTTGCCCTTCAACTGGACCGGGGGCCGGCGGTTCAAATCCCCACGCTGGTCGAGCTGTTTCGATGCAATTCCAATTTCGGCCAACTCCAGGTGGTCGAGCAGCGGGACGGTTCCTGCCGCTATTATCTGGACGATTTCCTGTTTCAAAACACCTACGACCCGGCGCGCAAACAAAGCCGGTCATGCTTTACCTACATGCTCTCGGGCCTGGCCCGCGCCAGCGTGTCCAATATCAACGACGTGCTTTGCATCGGCCTGGGCATCGGCGCCGTGCCGATGGACTTTGCCCGCCGTGGGGCGCGGGTGGACGTGGTGGAAATCAACCCCGCCGTGGCCCCTGTGGCCGTCCGGTTCTTCGATTTGCAGCGGGACAAAATCAACCTGACCATTGACGATGCGCGGCATTTCCTCAACCGCTGCCGCAAGCAATACGACGCCGTGCTGCTGGATGCGTTTCTGGGCGATTCCTCGCCCTCGCATCTCATGACCCGCGAGGCCTTCGAGTCGATGCGCCGCGTCCTGCGCCCCGGCGGAGCCTTGATCATCAATAGCTTCGGCAACCTCGACCCCGCCCGCGATTTCTTCTCTGCCTCGCTCGAGCGGACCCTCAAGACCGTCTTTAAGAGCGTGCGCATGTGTACTAGCTCCGATGGAGGGAACCTGTTCTTCGCCGCTACCGATCGACCCACCACCGACTTCGTCCATCCCCCGGACCTCGAGGGAGTGCATCCGGTGGTCCTCCATGAAGTGCAGGCCGCTTATGTCAATGTCGTCAGCTCGACCCCCGGCCACGGACTGGTGCTGACCGACAACTACAACCCGGTCGAGTTCTTCGACGCCCACAACCGCGAGGCCATCCGCCGCCACCTGGCGATGTTGCTCAACGGAGGGTAAATTGCATTTGCCAAAGTGGCGCGCCTTGCCTACGTTTCAAGAGTGATGTCCAGCGCGGAGACAACGACGATTTAGCGTTCATCCCCCGGAACGGGATGAGCGCCAACGCCTCGATCTGCAAACTATCGAGGCGTTTTTGTTTGGCATCACGAAAAACACCATGGAAGCTGAGAACAAAAATCAACCGGAACGTAAAGGTCTCGATGACCGCAACCGCATGAGCGATCTGGAACGATTGCGGCACTCCTGCGCGCATGTGATGGCTACGGCCATCTTGCGCCTCTGGCCCGACGCCCAATTTGCCTCCGGGCCGGCGGTCGAGAACGGGTTTTACTACGATGTCGAGCTGGAGCACCGGATTTCGCCCGAGGATTTCCCGGCGATCGAGGCCGAGATGAAGAAGGAGATCAAGGCCAATCATCCCTTCGAGCGGCTCGTGGTTGCCCGGGACCAGGCCGTACAGGACGCCCAGAAGGGGCGGTTGGGCGCGCTCACCGAACGGGCGGCGCCCAGCAAGTTCAAGCTGGGCAACCTCGCCGACATTCCCGAAGGCGAACCGATTTCCTATTACAAGAGCGGGGACTTCATCGATCTGTGCGCCGGCCCGCATGTGATGCGCACCGGCAACATCGGCGCCTTCAAGTTGACCAGCGTCGCCAGCGCCTACTACAAAGGCGACGAAAAGAACCCGCAGCTCCAGCGCATCTACGGCGCCGCCTTCAAGACCAAGGCCGAACTGGAGGCCCACTTCAAGATGCTCGAGGAGGCCAAACGCCGCGACCACCGCAAACTCGGCCAGGAAATGGGCCTCTTCACCCTCGACCCCGATTACACGGGCCCCGGCCTGCCCCTCTGGCTGCCCAAGGGGGCGGCCATTGCCGAAGAGCTCGAGAAGCTGGCCAAAGAGACCGAGTTCGCCGCCGGCTATGTGCGCGTGAAAACCCCGCACATTGCCAAGGAGAAAATGTACCTCACCAGCGGCCACATTCCCCTCTACCAGGAATCGATGTTCCCGCCCATGGAAGTTGCCGAAGACGGTGCGCCGGCCCAGTCCGCCAACGCTCCAACGAAATATTACCTTCGGGCCATGAACTGCCCTCATCACCACCGCATTTTTGCGGCGGAACCGCGCAGCTACCGCGACCTGCCGCTCCGCCTGGCGGAATACGGAACTTGCTACCGCTACGAGCAGTCCGGCGAGCTCATCGGCCTGATGCGGGTGCGCTCGTTGAACATGAACGACGCGCACATCTACTGTGCTCCGGAGCAATTCGCCCAGGAGTTCAACGGCGTCAACGAGATGTATCTCAAGTATTTCAAGATATTCGGCATCGAGAAATACGTCATGCGTTTCAGCACCCACGACCCGGCCAAGCTCGGCCAGAAGTTCGTCAACGAGCCGGCGCTGTGGAAGCAGACCGAAGACATGGTCCGGCGCGTCTTGCAGGAGTCCGGCATCAACTTCATCGAGGTCCCGAACGAGGCGGCCTTTTACGGTCCGAAGATCGACGTGCAGGTCTGGAGCGTGATCGGGCGCGAGTTCACGCTGGCCACCAACCAGGTGGACTTTGCGGTGCCCAAGCGGTTCGGCCTGGTTTATCGGGACAAAGACAACACCGAGAAGACCCCGCTATGCATCCACCGCGCGCCCCTGGGCACCCACGAGCGGTTCATCGGCTTCCTTATCGAGCATTACGCCGGCAACTTCCCGCTCTGGCTTGCCCCCGAGCAGGTGCGGGTGCTGCCCATCGGCGAGGAAGAGCCGCTGATCAACTATGCCAAAGGCATCGTGCAGGAACTCCGCGCGGGAATGGTCCGCGCCGAAGGCGATTACGGCAGCGACAAGATCAACGGCAAGATCCAGCGCGCCGAGCAGGCCAAGGTTCACACCATGCTGGTGGTCGGCCCCCGCGATATGCAAGCCAACGCGGTGAGCGTCCGTGTCCATGGAAAAGGCAGTCTCGGGGCCAAGCCGAAGGCCGAAACCGTGGCCGGGATTCTGAAGGCGGCCCGGGAGCGGAGCAGCGAATGAATCAGAATTCGCTCGCGGCGGTATTTCACGCCGCCGGCCAGCCGTTGACGCTCGAGGAGTTTCCGATTCCTGCGTTGAAAGGCAGCGAAGTGCTGGTGCGAATCCGTTGCGCCACGATCTGTGGTTCGGATCTGCATTCCTACTATGGACGAAGGCCCTCGCCGACGCCGGGTGTGCTGGGCCACGAAATGGTGGGAGAAGTAGCGGGCCTCGGTCCGGCGGGCGGGCGGGATTTCGGGGGCAATCCATTGAAACTCGGCGACCGCGTCACCTGGTCCATGGTGTGGAGTTGCGGGGAATGTTTTTATTGCGGCAACGGACTGCCCTCGAAATGCGAACGGCTGATGAAATTCGGCCATGAGGCGATTATCCCGGGCCGGGCCTTGATCGGGGGCCTGGCGCAACACTGCCATCTGCCCGAGAAGACGGCCATCTTCAAGGTGCCTGCAAATGTTCCGGACTTGGTGGCGAGTCCGGCCAATTGCGCCACGGCGACGGTCACCGCCGTTTTTCGCCGCGCAGGGCCAGTCCGGGGGCAGACGGTGCTCGTGCTTGGGGCCGGGATGCTTGGCCAGACGGCGTGCGCGATGGCGGCGGCAGGCGGCGCCGCGCAAGTAATTGTCCTGGAGCCACACGCCGCGCGCCGCGCAAACGCGTTGAGATTTGGAGCGACGACGGCGATGGACGCCGCCGCGCCCGAGGAAGAAGTCCGGGCGCGCGTGTGGGAACTCTCTGCGGGCCGGGGCGCGGACCTCGGCCTGGAATTCTCGGGCCATGCCCAGGCCATCGAGCGCGGTGTTGAGTTGCTCCGCGTGGGCGGCAGGCTCGTCATGGCAGGCGCCACCTTTCCGGAACGTCCGGCCCGGCTGTCGGGCGAACAGATCGTCCGCCGGATGCTCAGCATCATCGGCGTTTACAATTATCGTCCCGACGACCTCGGGAAGGCCTTGGAGTTTCTATCTCAAAGCCTTGGCAAGTATCCCTTTGAAGAACTGGTTGGCCGGGCGTTTCCGTTGGCCCAGGTCAATGCCGCGTTTGAACACACGGAACATCAACGCCCGCCCAGAGTCGCGGTCCTCCCGTAACGAACCCTTGATCGAACCGAAGGTCATCATCAACAAAATGAACACTGCACAACAACCAGGTCCGCGCGGCGTCCGCGCCGTGATTTTCGATATTTCAGGCACGGTCCTCGACTATGGCAGCCGGGGGCCGGTGGCGGCATTCGTTGAATTGTTCGCCCGTCATGGCGTGGCGGTCTCGAGCGAGGAAGCGCGCCGTCCGATGGGCATGCACAAGCTGGACCATATCTGGATGATGCTCAGCGACCCTTCCATTGCCTCGCGCTGGGAAGCAGCCCACAAGACCAAGCCGACGCGCGAATTGCTGAATCAACTCTATGCCGAGTTCACTCCGCTGCAGAGGGAAGTCCTCAAAGGGTACAGCGACGTTATCCCGGGCGTGCCCCAGGTGGTGGCGGAACTGAGGAACCGCGGCGTCAAGATTGCCAATACGACTGGTTTTGACCGGGGCATGATGGTGGAGCTGATCCAGTTGGCGGCCCAAGGCGGCTATTCCCCTGATTTGTGGGTTTGCCCCGACGACGTGGGCAAGGGGCGTCCTGCGCCGTGGATGGCCTTCCACGCGGCCCGCCAACTCGATGTGTATCCGATGAGCGCGTTCGTCAAAGCCGGCGACACTTCGGCCGACGTCGCCGAAGGTCATGCCGCTGGTATGTGGGTCGTGTCAGTCATCCGCTCCGGAAACGAGGTCGGGCTTTCCGAGGCGGAACTGGCCGCGATGCCAATGGCGGAGCGCGAGGCGAGGTTTTCCGCCGCGCGCGCGAAGCTCGCCGCTTGCGGCCCGCACTATATGATCGACACGGTCGCTGCCCTGGTGCCGGTCATTGACGACATCTCCGCCCGCATCGTCCGCGGCGAGCGCCCGTGAAGTGAGGAAGCCAAAACGCGAACCGCTAATCTGCTAATAAACGCTAATCAATAAAAACCCCATTAGCGATTAGAAGATTAGCGGTTCATGACCGGCCGCACGGCGAGAGCCATTTCCTATAAGACTTGTGGGGCGTAGCCAGGGGGTGTACTTTGGGCTGCATGAGCACGGTTGCGGAAATCAAAGCCGCCATCTCGCGGCTGACGCTGGAAGAACGGGCCGAGGTGGCTCGTTGCCTGCACGAGTGGGAGGACGACGCGTGGGACCGGCAGATGCAGCAAGACCTAACGGCCGGGAAATTGGACCCCCTGCTTGCCAAGGTGGATGAGGATATCGACCAAGCCAAGCTGCGCGGCCTGCCGTGACCACGAGGCGCCTTCCCAAGGGGACATCATTGACGAGTGCCCCATCCTCTTCTGGGAAGAACCAGGATTTTCGGCATCAAGCCAGAAGGCGAGGATCAAAAGCAAAGCCGGCAGGTTGGCCAATGGCGATTTTCCTGAAATTGGGATGGGCCGGATTAAGTACGTAGTTTGTTTCCTGCGGGATGATGACGCTCGGGACCGCCAGGATTGCGGAGCGCAATGCGCGCGCCCATTCGTCGCCGAGTTGCCGGGTGGAGAGGGGCGGAGGTTCCACCTTCCAGTCGGTTGGCAGCGCCGCCAGCGTCAGGCGTTCGACCCACTCCTCGTCGAACTCGATGCGTATGATCCCGTAATTGAACATCACCGGGGGATTCAGGTGAACGAGCGTTTCCAAGGCTGCCAAAGAGCGCGTTGCGCTGGTATAAACCACCGCCACTCCTCGCGAGTTCCAGCGGCCCCCGGTCTTGGCGGCTCCTTCCCCGGAGAAAGCCGTGGCGAGATGCTTCTCCTTCACCATGCGCCAGGCTTCCAGCATCAGGAATATACCCCGTATTCAATGCGTCCGAGCAGGTCTTCAACCTCCCGCGCGCCCACTTCCGTTTCGGCGTAGTCCAGGGGCACCGCCCCGCCCAAGCCAACCTGGGGTGAAGTCAGCCAGCGCCGGGCCGGTTCCTCGCCTTCCATCACTTCCACAGCCTTGCCCATCAACCGGGCATACCGGAAAACGCGGTCGGACTCCTCCGGGCCGAGCCGTCCCTGGACCTTGCGCCGGTGCAGCGTAGCTTTGGACATGCCCAGCATGGGGGCCAGCTTGTCCATCGGCACGTCGAGGCTGGCCTGCAACACGTTCAGCTCCTGCACCGGCAGACCAAGGCGGATGACCTCGATCAATCTGGCTGGCGACAGGCCGGCGGCGGCGCTTTTGGACTTCGGGCCATGAATCTGGCCGCTCACCACCCCGGGAAGAGAAACGACCTTGTTCGAGGTTACTTTCGCCACGACCGGCTTTCGGGCTGGTTTCCCCTTCGTCGTTGTTGTGCTCATTTGATACAAATAATAGTCTCATAAGAAACCAATGTCAAACCATAATGCGGAGGTCTGAGCAAACCGCCACCCGTTGGCGGCTTTTAAGAAAATCTTTTGTGGGTTGATTACTGAACGCTGTAGCGGATCGGAAGGTGAAACCGGTCCAAAGTCACCGGTCCCATGGCGTTGAGGTCTTCGCACAGGTGGCGGGCCGCGTAGTCGATCTCCCGATCCATAAATCTCCTCAAGGTGACTTCTAATCGCCCCCGCTCCAACTTTAGGTAGCCGGTTCTCTCCACGATCATCGCCAGCGCCGGCACAACCTCCTTCCTCCAGTCGTAATGCTTCAACAAGAGCCGGCACATCTGGGCCTGGAGGTTGCGGGCAAACACCTTGATGCAGTCCAGAAATCGTTTCTTCTCGTGATTGTGTAGCGTTCCGCGCTCTTTCGGTGAACTTTTTCCATCTGATTTCGTGGTGAAACGGGAAGTGATGGCGGGCTGTTGTGTGGTAGTTAGTATTACTCTGTTAAATAGTTGACGCCATTTTGTCCGTCTGCGATCGTTTCTGGGTATGAAATGGAATCCAGAGCAATGGCGGCGGAAGGTCGTCGAACTGCAAGAATTCATCAAACCGCTGGTGGTGGACATCGGCCGGAGCGAGCGTCGCGAGGGCGCCGCGCTTTATGTGCAAGGGCTGCTCATGCCAGGCCAGCGCAAATCGATCGAGCCTATGGCTGAGCGCCTTCGCATTGACAGCCAGAAGCTCCAGCAGTTCCTGGCCGACAGCCCATGGCCAGAGCGGGTGGTTTGGCAAGCCATTCGGCGCGAGGTCATCCCGGCAGTCGAGCCTTTGCAGGCGTGGGTTTTAGATGAGACCGGATGGCTGAAGCAGGGCAAAGATTCGGTCGGGGCCAGCCATCAATATTGCGGCGCCGTCGGCAAGCAGGCGCAGTGTCAGGTCGCTGTGGAGTTAGTCGTCAGCGATGGGGAGATCGCGGCGCCAGTGGGCGGCAGGCTTTATCTGCCGGAGGTTTGGACCAAGGATAAGCAACGTCGGGAGAAGGCAGGCGTTCCCGGTTCGGTGAGCTTTCAGACCAAGCCAGAGATCGCCGGCGATTTGATTGCCGAGGCGCTGGCCGACGGCCTCTCCGCCGCACCGATCCTGGGCGACTCGGTTTACGGCAACGCCCCGGAGTTGAGGAAGAAACTGCGGGAATCGAAGCTGGAGTATTTCCTCAACGCAGAGGAGCCCTGGTTGGCTTGGGTTCAACGCCCCAAGCTCACGCAAGGTCGAAAGCTCTGGAGCGTGGCTGAGACGGCGCCCGCGGCTCGCAAGCTGCGGCAACTGGCCGAAAGCTTCGGGCCAAGCTCCGGGTCAAGGGGGCCAGGGCCGCTGGCGCTGCGAACGCGCCTTGAAAGACCGCCCGAGTGCAAATCCTGAAGCGAATGTTGGCCGGTCAAAAGCGAAAAACCGCGCAAAACAGCAGATCCACCGCCATCCTCTCAGGAACATTCGCGCGACTTTTACCCACAAGGACCCAAGCGGGCACGGCTCGAAGGCGTTCCCCGCCAAGCACTATGTAGTGGGCTATTCTCGGGAGCCCCTCCGGGGCAAAGAAGCGGCGCGGTTTTCATTATGGCGGGCAGCCACATCATGTTCGCCCGATTGGTAACGCTCACCCAATATGGCGTAAACGGCGTCCAGACGGCCCTTATGATCTTCCGGCTGCGCAACCGGGCGTGGCTCAAACTCCACTTCGGTGCGCTCCGGCAGTTCGACTGTTTCCAGGGGCCGGAACACGCCTCTTTCATAGACTGCATGGATCGTCTTCACGTCCTTCTTTTGCCATGTCCCTGGTGGCGATGCCAGTTCCTTCTCCGCGCCATGATGGGCCGAGCGAGGCGGGCAGGATGCCCGCGCCACACCAGATCTTCCCCAAAACGAGGTAAGGCCGGCCTTCGTCCATCGGGACCTCGGTGCGGCCGGCGGGGTCCTGTTTGGCGCAAACTATCGGGGAAACTCCTGCGCCATGTCGGGACAGGCCCAGTCAGTGTTTCCGGCCCGTCCGCGCTGCCCACAGCGTCAGGCCGCCCAGGACGAGCAGCGCGCCACAGCCAGGCTCGGGAACAACGGTAAACTGGCCAAAACTGGCGCCCGGCGTCCCTGTCCCGGCAGAGCTTTCGTCGGCGACCAGCAGACCGAGTTGGCCGGACGCGAATGAGGAGTCGGTGCCCGAGACGGTTGCCAGTGGCGTGTTGAGATTGGCCAGGCTATAGACGGCCCCGCTGAGGGCAGTGCCCGTGCCGGAGAACGTAAACTCGTAGCCCTGCCCCGCCGCCAGTGTAACCGCCGCTTCCGCCCCGGCGCCGATCGCCCCCTTTGAGGCCTCATCGACCACCTTCGCAATGAACAGAGCGCCGCCGGTTCCCACGCCGCTTTCATAGCCCATCACGTAGCCGGA
>Ga0181524_10001097_pt1 | contig 31706 bp, 33 predicted proteins | sample PEATcosm2014_Bin_34_FD_119761 | JGI IMG/M metagenome (GOLD analysis project Ga0181524, IMG submission 119761) | Peatland microbial communities from MTU Mesocosm Facility, Houghton, MI, USA - PEATcosm2014_Bin05_60_metaG | ecosystem: Environmental > Terrestrial > Soil > Wetlands > Peat | place... | reverse complement strand
CCTTTGGGATCAAGCCGTCGGGCGGTAAGTCCCACTGCCGACATGCTCAGCATGCGGCCAGGGTTGGCCGCTATGGGCGGCGTGCTGCCCGTCCGGGGTGACGCTCGAGCCGCCACGATCGCGCCAGATTCTGACCAACTGACTTATCGGCCCCCACCGCCATCGATCGTTCCGGTTGTTGCCCTCTGGACGGTCGCAACCCCGCAAGCCGATGGCGAACGGACCTTCCAACGGCGAGGATGAGAACATGGACGACGCGGAGTTCTCATCCTGGTTCACCGAAGAGCTCTCATCGCTGTCTGATGTGCAAGCGGTCGCTCTCGGAGGGTCGCGGGCAGCCGGGACGAACGCTCCGGACGGCGACTGGGATTACGCCATCTACTACCGGGGAGCCTTCGATCCCGGGAACCTGCGGGCAAAGGGATGGCAAGGCGAGGTCTCCGAGATCGGGGCCTGGGGCGGTGGTGTGATGAACGGTGGCGCCTGGCTGACCATTGATAGCCGTCGCGTTGACATCATGTACCGGGACCTCGACGAGGTCGAGCACTGGTGCGCAGAGGCACGGGCAGGCCGTTTCGAGAAGGGGCTGCTGCGGTTCTACGTGGCCGGCATCCCGAGCTACGTGCTGATGGCGGAGCTCGCGACCAACCTGGTCCTCTTCGGCGATCTGCCGGTGCCGACCTATCCCGCTGCGCTCGCCGAAGAGGCGGGCCGTAGGTGGCAGGCCGATGCCCTTGCCAGCCTGGCCTACGGGGAGGCAGCGCTGCGCCGACGGGGTGATCCCACGGTTGGCCTGGCAAACGCCTCCAGAGGCCTGATCGAAGCCGCTCACGCACGCATGGCTCGTCGTCGAGAATGGGTGCTCAACGAGAAAGGGCTTGTCAACAGGGCCGGGCTCGCTGACGAGGCGGACCTGCTTGTCAGCGCTGGCGGCGCCGAGGCTCTTCTCGGAGCCATCAATGCAATCCGCGATGCGATCTCCGACGAGGTCCCGGACCTCTGGAGGTGACGGCGCGCACGTGTAGCCGTCTTGCTGCATGGCCCCTGCTCCTCGGATCCCGTGTCCCGGGAGTGCGCAGCTCGGGCACTCCGCAGGTTCACCGAGGCTGTTCTGGCTTGCGTCTGTGTCGCACGTCAGCCTTCTCGGGCAGAAGACCTGGGCGTCGACAGGTGGTGAGAAGCACGAGACGGAGCCGCTCGGCGCGGAGGCGTGCCCGACAGAGACGCGATGTTCGACACGATCGGTGGGCCACCTGGTGACACCTGCCGCGCCGTGGCCCTTGACCGTCGAGGCCACGGACGAACGGCTGGCACCAGCGAGCCGTTTCACTACGCGACCCTGAACGACGAGACGATCACGTCCCCGGGCACCTCGGTGGCTTGGCGCGTCTGATCGGGTTGAGATGGCTATGCCGTCGCCTCCGCGCCGGCCCTCGAGCCACGAGAGCCGCACTGCGATCCAAGTGTGGCCCGATGGTCTCATCTGGGACCGACTCGTCAACACCTTCGGGAGGGCTCGCAACCTCCGAGACGTGCTCCGCGAGGCACCCGAGCTCGTCGGAGGTTCCGCGTCAGTGCCGCAGGCAGTCCTGCCCGGGTCTTCGGGCGACCCGACTCGTCCCTCTCGAGGGCGGGTAGGACCGCCGCTGGGTTGGGACAGCGTGGCAGGCACCGGCTCGCGACAGGTTCAGAAGCAGAGGACCTAGGTCAGTTGGCCGGCCCGCCTGAGGGCATCTGCCCTGCGATCTGTTCGGTCATCTGGTGCATCTTCTGCGTGAGGTCGTGGACCTGCTGGGTCAACTGGGTGTTGGACCCGAGCAGCTCGTCGGTCTCGTGGGTCTCGTCGCAGTGGTGGGTGGCGAGAATCTCGTCGCGGGCTGCCGCGCGGTTCTGGCTCATCACGATGATCGGCGCCCGGACACCGGCAAAGCCGGAGAGCACCAGGTTCCGCGCGATGTAGGGATAGGGGTCGAACGGCCGATGGCCGAGCACGCGCCGGAGCAGGAAGGTGCTGACCACCATCCAGATCAGGATCATCCCGAGGAAGATGAAGATGAGCGGCCACGAGCCCCCGAAGCTCGCTATGTGGTCGGCGACACGCTCCCGGTAGCTGCGGTCGTCGTGAGCCGCTTGCAGAGCGGGATGCCCATGTTGAGGATGGGCCCACGGGAACCAAGTACTGCGCGACGGACCCGCTACGGTGCTGGAGGTGTTCACGGTCATCGGTGGGTACCTTTCTTGATGCCTCGTGCGTGGCGTTCCTTGTCACCCATCGCGAGCATGCATACGCTCCAACGGACGCAGCAACGGCCCGGCGAGCACCGGGCTGAGGGGAGCATCCGGACCGCATGCGACGATATTCGGGAAGAGCTCGCTGCCATCTCGTTCTGCTTCAGTCGTCGGATCGACCAATGAGATGCGTGGTGGTCGCTGGCCCATGTCAGCCAGCTCAGCGCGGGTGCCGGCCGTGAACGGGCCTCCGGCTGAGGGTTCGGCGTCGCGCCTGGTGCGCCGGGCTTCGAAAGATGAGGCGGTCGCCGTCGCCAGGGTCCTGACCCGAGCATTCATCGAGGACCCCATCGAACGTTGGTGCCTGGCATGTGACGACCTCGCCGCGCTGATCGAGCTCGAGCTCCTCCAGGTGACACGCCAACTCGCGTCCGACGGATCGTTGTGGGTGACACAGGACATGGCGGGCGTCTCAGCCTGGCTTCCGCCTGGTGCCAACTATGACGAAGAGGCGATCAACGCCGTCGTGAACCCGGTCCTGGCCGCACATGGTGGCCAGCCGGAACGCCAGATCCGGTTCTGGGAATGGGTCGAGGGTCATCGCCCGGTCGCACGCCATTGGTACCTGGACCTGGTTGCCGTCGACCCCGACCGGCGCGGCTGTGGCGTGGGGAGCCTGCTTCTCGCCGAGGGTCTGGCTCGCGTGGACCGTCTAGGTGAACCGAGCTTCCTCCTGACAGGCAATCCGAACACCGTGCCGTGGTACCAGCGCCATGGATTCGTGACCCAGTCCGAAGGCCAAGCGCCCGGGGCCGGGCCGCGCGTGTGGTTCATGTACCGCCGGCCATCCCAACGATGAACCTCGAGCCGCCACCCGAAGGTGACCGACCGGTGGGAGAGGGTCGCACAGTCGGTGGCGGACATAGGCAGGAGATGGTTCCGGTGACAGTCCGGCATGCTCTGGCTCGTCCCGTCTCATGCCTCGATATAGCCTGGAGACCATGAATCGTCACGTCTGGACCGGGCTCGAGACCGTCGAGCGGTCCGGCGCTGACAGAGAATGGCACGTGTTCTGCCAGGCAAGGCTGCAAGCCTCGCCGTTCGCCTCTGCCCGAACGATTGCAGAAGTTCCTGCCAGGCCTCGCGACCTTTGAAAGGCCCGACCTCGTCGCTGATCGACCAAGAAGACCGTTCCCGTCGTCGCTGGCTCGTTGTCGGGATCCTGGCCGTCTGGGGTCCCGGCCTCGTGGTGATGCTCGCCGACACCGACGCCGGAAGCCTGATAACGGCCGCCCAGTCCGGGTCCGAGTGGGGTTACCGGATGGTCCTCCCCCAACTCGTGCTCATTCCGATTCTCTATGTCGTCCAGGAGATGACGGTCCGCCTCGGCATCCTCACGAACAAGGGTCAGGGGGCCCTCATCCGGGAGCGCTTCGGGCGAGGATGGGCACTGCTCGCTGCCGTGCCGCTTTTTGCATCGGCCGTCGGAGCCCTGTTCACCGAGTACGTCGGCATCGCCGGCGTTGGCGAGCTCTTCGGTGTCCCCCGCACACTGACGGTCCCTGTAGCTGCGGCTTTCCTGATCGGTGTCGCCATGACCGGCAGCTATCGGCGGGCCGAGCGCATCGGGATCGCGTTCGGACTCGCGGAACTGGTCTTCATCCCCGCCGTCGTGGTGGCGCATCCGAGCCTCAGCGCTATCGGCCACGGTCTCGGGCACGTGCCGCTCGACAACAGCTCGTACGTGTTCCTGTTGGCCGCCAACGTCGGTGCCGTGATCATGCCGTGGATGGTCTTCTATCAGCAGGGTGCGGTGCTCGACAAAGGGTTGCTGCCTCGGAACATCCGCAGCGAGCGCCGGGACACCGCTGTCGGGGCAGGGCTCACGCAGTTGATCATGATCGTGGTGGTGCTCACCTTCGCGGCTACGATTGGCCGCTCTCATCCGGGGGCGACGCTTCGCACGGTGACGGACATGTCCTCTGCACTGCGTCCTGTCCTGGGAGCGGTCGGAGGAAGAGTCCTCCTTGGAACAGCCGTCCTCGGCGCCGCCCTGGTCGCAGCTCTCGTCGCGTCATTGGCCGGTGCCTGGGCGCTCTCCGAGGTCTTTGGATGGACCCACACCCTCAACGAGCGGCCAGATCGCAAGACCGCGAAGTTCTACATCTCTTACGGCCTCGCACACGTCCTCGGCGCGACCATCGTGCTTCTCAGTCTGAATCTCGTCAGACTGGTGATCGACGTCGAGGTGATGAACGCGCTCCTCCTGCCGATCGTGCTCGGCTTCTTGTTGGTGCTCGAAGCGCGAGCACTGCCGAGCGAACATCGGATGCACGGGGCTCGCCGAGTCATCGCGACCGGGCTCTGCCTCGCTGTCGTCGTCTTCGGGCTCTACATGGTGCCGGCGACGCTCGGACGGGTGTAGCGGCCCCGAGGATCGGCTCGGGGGTCAGCTCGCATTGCCGCCCGATCAGCGGCGGGAGAGCCCGGTTCCCTTCTGGAGAGGGCCTCCCCACGCGAGAAACCCTGACTTGTACCGTCGGGTTTATCGATCTAATGTCTGTTCGTCCGACGGGACTCGAGAAAGGCGTGACGACCATGAAGATCGCGGAAGACATCACTCAGCTCATCGGGAACACACCCCTGGTGCGGCTGCGTCGGTTGACCGGGGAGGGCGGGGCGAAGGTCGTGGCCAAGCTCGAGTTCTTCAACCCGGCTCACAGCGTGAAGGACCGCATCGGGCTCTCAATGATCGCTGCGGCCGAGGAGGCCGGGTTGATCGGGCCGGACACGATCATCCTCGAGCCCACCAGTGGCAACACCGGGATCGCGTTGGCGATGGTGTGCGCATCCCGCGGCTACAAGTGCGTTTTCACGATGCCCGAGACGATGAGCAAGGAGCGGCGGGCGTTGCTGCGGGCCTATGGGGCAGAGCTCATCCTCACGCCGGGGCCCGAGGGCATGCCCGGCGCCATCGCCAAGGCGGAGGAACTGGCCAAGAGTGACCTGCGGTACTTCGTCCCGCAGCAGTTCGAGAACCCGGCCAACCCGGCGATCCACCGCTCCACCACCGCTGAGGAGATCTGGAGCGACACCGATGGCGAGGTCGACATCCTCGTCTCCGGAGTCGGCACCGGAGGAACCATCACGGGCGTCGGCCAGGTGTTGAAAGCACGCAAGCCGTCGGTGAGGGCCGTGGCCGTTGAGCCGGCAGCCTCGCCGGTCCTGTCGGGCGGCCAGAAGGGGCCCCATCCGATCCAGGGCATCGGAGCGGGCTTTGTTCCCGCAATCCTCGACACCGACATAATCGACGAGATCATCACCGTCGAGAACGCGGACGCGTTCGACATCGCCCGCCGGGCGGCCCGCGAGGAGGGCCTGCTCGTGGGCATCTCGTCAGGCGCGGCGATCTGGGCGGCACTCCAGGTGGCGGCGCGCCCCGACAACGCCGGCAAGCTGATCGTCGTGATCATCCCCTCCTTCGGCGAGCGCTACCTCTCCACCGCGCTGTTCGAAGGTCTCACCGAATGACCATGCTGGCGACCCTGCGGCGCGATCTACAGGCGGCACGGGACCGTGACCCGGCAGCGCGCTCGTCGTTCGAGATCGCGGTCTGCTACTCGGGCGTCCACGCCGTGTGGAGCCACCGCATCTGCCACTGGCTGTGGCAGAACGACTTCAAATTCCTGGCGCGGACGTGCTCGGGGTTGGCGCGCTTGCTCACAGGGGTCGACATCCATCCCGCTGCCGTGCTCGGCCAGGGCGTGTTCATCGACCACGCCACCGGCGTGGTCATCGGCGAGACGGCCGAAGTCGGTGATGACGTGACGCTCTATCAGGGCGTCACCCTGGGCGGCACGAGCCTCGACCGCGTGAAGCGTCACCCGACCGTGGGTAACCGGGTCACGATCGGCGCCGGGGCCAAGGTCCTCGGCGCTATCACCATCGGTGACGACAGCCGCATCGGTGCCAACGCTGTCGTCGTCAAGTCGGTGCCCCCGAACTCGGTCGTGGTCGGCGTGCCCGGTCAGATCATCGCCCGCAGCCGGCCGCACCTGGTCACGGACCGGCCGGACCTCGAGTCCGCGTTCATGCCGGACCTCCTCGGTTCCAGCCTCCAGTCGCTGCTGGTGCGTGTTGACGAATTGGAGATGGCGGTGGAGGGTCACACAAACCACCACGATGCCCGTCCATCCGTAACGGGAGTGTGGTCGGGGGAAGACTTCTCGATCTGACGCGGAGGGCGTCGATGGTGGGGGAGTCGTCGTGCGAGCTACCGAACCCGTGCGTCTTGGTAGCGTTTGCCGCATGCCCATAGCGGTGTCCTCCTTCGTGATCGACTCGTTCGATGAAGAATCCCCCTTCGTGGAGGATCCCGGGGTGAAGTACGCCCGGATCCGCATCACCAAGACGTTCCGGGGTGACATCGAGGCTCAGAGCACAGTGGAGATGTTGTCGGTGCGCGCCGAGAACGGTGGCGCCGGGTACGTGGCCGTGGAGCGGATATCGGGATCCGTGCACGGCCGGTCAGGGAGCTTCGCGGTCTTGCACATGGGGACAATGGCAGGCGAGAGCCAATGGGCAAGGTGGCCGGTCGTCCCAGGCTCGGGGACGGGAGATCTCGGCCGGATCGCTGGTGAGGGCCGGGTCGAAATTGCGCCTGACGGCACGCACCAGCTCCACCTCGATTACCAGCTCTCCTGATCCCGGAGCCTTGCACCGCCGCTCAGGAGAGATGATGAGCCGGATCACCAGTCGACCACGAAGGGGGACAGCACGGACATGACCGACTCGCTGCGGGCGGAGACCGTCCGCCTCACCGGCCACGACGACCACGAGATCGAGGCCTACCTCGCCCAGCCGCTCGACGAGGGACGATTCGGCGCCGTGGTGGTGATCCACCACATGCCTGGCTACGACGAGGGAATGAAGGAGATCACGCGGAAATTCGCGGCTCACGGCTACCTGGCCATCTGTCCGAACCTCTACAGCCGGGAGGCGCCGGGAGCCTCCCCCGACGATGCCTCGGCCATCGTCCGAGCTCTCGGAGGCGTGCCCGACGATCGGCTCGTCGGCGACGTTCACGGTTGTGTCCGTCTTGTCCGCTCGCTCGCGTCCTCGAACGGTCGCGTCGCCACGATCGGCTATTGCTCAGGCGGCCGCCAGTCTTTTCTGGCAGCGTGCAGCCTTCCGCTGGACGCCGCGGTGGACTGCTATGGCGCCTTCGTCGTCGGAACACCGCCTGAAGGGATGCCGCTCAAGATCGGTCCGATCGTGCACATGGCAAAGGATCTCTCCTGTCCGCTGCTCGGACTGTTTGGGGCCGACGACCGGTTCCCGTCACCTCAGCACGTCGCCGAGCTGGAGGAGGCCTTGAAACAGGCGGGCAAGACCTATGAGTTCCACTCCTACGAAGGTGCCGGTCACGCCTTCTTCTCGACCGACCGTCCGAGCTACCGGCCGGAGGCCGCCAAGGACGGCTGGCAACGGATCTGGGAGTTCTTCGGGCGATACCTGGCTTCCCGCGACGGGTGACCGGAGCCGGCCATGTGCACCTACCAGACCGAGAAGCTTCAGGTCAGCGGGTCCGCCAAGGGGCCCAAGGGTTGGTTCTCGCTTTCCAGCGCCACGGTCTACTTCGATCATCCGGCCCATCAGCCCGCCGAGCACAGCTTGAACATCGACTTCCTCAACCTCGACGCTGGCGCGCCCTCGAGGGTCGCCGTGGAGCTCGACCCGGCTTCGGCGCGCGAGCTTGCCCGAACGATCCTGGAGACGCTCGAGACCGTGGGACAGGGGTGACAGCCGGGCTCAGACGTCTGGTTCAGTGCTCGAGGTAGACGTCGATGCCCTTGAACTCCTCGAAACCGAGCCTTGCGTAGACACGCGCAGCGCTGTCTGAGTCGGTCTGCAGATGACCGAACCCGGCGCCCTCCGCGAATCCACGGGCCAGAAGCCATGTCGACAGTGCGGCCGCGACCCCCCGTCGGCGAGCGGCCGGGAGCACTCCGATCCCACCGAGGTAGACGCTCGGCCCAGCCTGCCCATCGCACCGAAGGGCGTAGCCGGTCGCCACGGGCACTCCATCGAGCTCCCCGAGCGCGATCACCGCCTCGTCGGACCTGCAGAGAGGCTCCAACCAAGCGCGCGCGGCTGCACCGCCTGAGCCGAAGGCACCGGTGTCGACCGTTACCACGGCGCCAATGTCGTCGGAGTCGGCTCTCCGGAGGGCAAGCCCGAAGGGCGCGGGTGTCCCCGAGAACCTCGTGGGCACGACGGCCATCAGCCGCAGTGTCAGCCGCAGCCGCCCGTGCGGCCAAGGCGAGCCGGATGGCAGGAGGGCGCCCCAGGCAAGGTTGCGGGAGCGGTACCACTCCCGAGCTTGGTCGATGTCGGCGAGGGCCGGGTCAGTGACGCAGGCTGCGTTCAAGTGGGCATACGGTAGCCCGCTCGCCATCAGTCTCCATCCCTCGAGCTCTGCGGCCCCACCTCCATAGGGTTCCCGCAGCCGGCCTTGCACCTGCCACGCATCGCAATGGGCCGTGAAGACCTGGAACGGGTCGAGCGGGCTCAATGCAGCAACATCCCCGGTTCTAAGGCCGTGTGCCGGGCCTGCGGGCCGACAGCTCGGTGAGCGCCGAGTCTGGCACGTCGAGGTCACCGGTTCCCGTCCCGACCAGGAGGTCGGGCTTGAAGCTCCCGTGAAAGTCGGAACCTCCCGTCGCGACGAGGCGGTGTCGTCGCGCTGTCTGCGCGAGCCCGGCTCGTTCCTCGGGCGAATAGCGGCCGTAGTGGCACTCCAATCCGCCGAGACCGGCCGCGGACAGCTCCTCGAGGACGCGGTCAAGCCCGGACGCGCCGAGGCCGAGCGACAGCGGGTGGGCAAGCACCGCCACCGCTCCAGAGCCTTTCGCCGTGGCGATGAAGGTCGCGGCGTCGATGCGCGCCTTTGGGACATAGCCCGGGGCTCCCTTGGCGAGCAGCCGGTCGAAGGCGTCCTGGGTGTTGGCCGCTGCACCGTTGGCGACGAGGACGGACGCGAAATGGGGCCTGCCGATGACCGAGCTCCCGGCGACCGCTTCGACTTCGTCGAAACTGACCGGCAGCCCGAGATCCCTCAGCCGCTGCAGGAGTCGCGCGTTGCGGTTGGAACGGTCCAGCCGGAGCCGTTCGAGCTCCGCCTGCAGCGGCCCTTCGCCGGGCTCGGCGAAGTAGGCGAGGACGTGCATCGTCCCGGGCGAGAACGCACATGAGACCTCACAGCCCGGCACGAACCCGATTCCGAGGCTCTCGGCGCGGGTTCTGGCCTGGACCACACCGGCGAGACCGTCGTGGTCGGTCAGCGCTATCGCAGTGCAACCTGCGGCCGCGGCGAGCTCGACGACTCTCTCGGGAGTTTCCGATCCGTCCGAACACGTCGAGTGCAGGTGCAGGTCGATCACGACGCTGAGCGTATCGGAGGTTGCTCTCGCACAACCGGACCGGCAGTGGCAGGTTCCCTTCAGGCCGGGCCATCCGGTTCCAGACGGCGGTTGTGAGCTCTCGGTAAGTTGTGAGACGACCAGGAGGTCGCGCCAATGGGAGCGATGGCCATTCGAACCGAAGGGCTGTCCAAGTACTACGGCAGCGTCCGCGCCCTCGGGGATCTCGATCTCGAGGTGGCCGAAGGCGAAGTGGTGGGCTACCTCGGCCCTAACGGGGCAGGCAAGACAACCACCATCCGCCTACTGCTCGGGCTGACCCGTCCGACGGCCGGCCGCGCGGAGATCTTCGGGCTCGACTGTCAGCGCCAGGTCGTCGAGGCTCACCGGCGCTTGGCCTATGTGGCGGGCGAGGCGAGTCTGTGGCCATCGCTCACCGGTGCCGAGACCCTTCACCTGCTCGGCCGAGTGCAGGGCAGAGTGGACGTCACCTACCGGGACGAGCTCATCGGACGCTTCGATCTGGATCCCTCGAAGAAGGTCCGCGCCTACTCCAAGGGGAATCGCCAGAAGCTGATCCTGGTCGCCGCGCTGATGACCCGGCCCGAGCTTCTCGTTCTCGACGAACCTACGAGCGGGCTCGACCCGCTCATGGAACAGGCCTTTCGTCACTGCGTCCATGAGGCACGCGAGCGAGGCCAGACGATCTTCTTGTCCTCGCACATCCTGAGCGAAGTCGAAGCGCTGTGCGACCGGGTCGGGATCTTGCGCGAAGGCCTGCTCGTCGAGATGGGCACGCTGGCGGAGATGCGCCACCTCTCCGCGCTGACGGTCGAGGCCACCTTCGAGGGACCGGTCCCCGATCTCTCCCGGGTCCCCGGGGTGGGCTCGGTTGAAGTGGAGGGGCACGTTGTCCGGTGCCAGGTGCGAGGAACGATCGAGCCACTGCTGAAGGTGCTGGCAGCTTCTGGCGTCCAGGAGCTGTTGAGCCGAGAGCCGTCCTTGGAAGAGCTCTTCCTCGCCCAGTACGGCGGAAGCGCCGGGACCGAGGACACGCCCGCTCATGCAGGCTGAACTGGCCATCGGGCCTCCGGCATCGGCGGGCCGGTGGCCCGCCACAGTGGTCGCGCGACAGACGGCACGCAAGGCGGTCCGTTCCGGGGTGCTGTGGGGGTACGTCTTCGGCCTGTACTTGGCGACTCAGGCACTCGCTTATGCGTCGAGCTACAAGACCGTCTCGCAGCGGGCTCGCCTGGCCAAGGAATTCGGGTCGAATGCCGGGATAAGCGCTCTGGTCGGGCCTGCCCACGAGCTCCAGACCGTCGCTGGTTTCACCGTGTGGAAGTGCCTCGCCGTGCTGGCCGTTGTCGGTGCCGTGTGGGGACTGCTGACCGGGACCAGGCTGCTGCGCGGGGAGGAGGACGCCGGGCGCTGGGAGTTGCTGCTCGCCGGCCAGACCACTCGCAGGTCCGCCGCCGCACAGGCGCTTGCCGGCCTGGCCTGTGGTGTCGCCGCGCTGTGGACTGTCACTGCTGTCATCACCGTCGTGGTTGGACGTTCGTCGAAAGTCGACATCAGTGCCGGGGGCGCGCTGTTCCTCGCTGTGTCTGTCGTGGCGGCAGCGGTGATGTTCCTCGCCGTCGGAGCATTGGCCAGCCAACTCGCGGCCACCCGCCGTCAAGCATCCGCCTACGCCGGCGCGGTCCTCGGAGTCAGCTATGCCCTGCGCATGGTGGCCGACTCGGGCACCGGCCTCGGCTGGCTCCGATGGGCATCACCACTTGGTTGGATCGAGCAGCTCCAGCCCCTCACGGGACCTCATCCACTCGCGCTCCTGCCGATCGCCGGGCTGACCGCAGTGCTGGGCTTGTGCACAGTGCGCCTGGCAGGGGCCAGGGACCTCCGCGGCAGCACCTTTCCTGATCGTGCCAGCTCGGTTGCTCACACGCGCCTCGTCTTTGGACCCTCGGGCTTGAACGTTCGCCTCATGCGCCCGAGCGTCGCCGGTTGGGGAGCGGGAATTGCCGCGTACGGGCTGGTGCTCGGGCTCGTCGCCAAGTCGGCCGGGAGCGCGATCTCGAGCTCGTCGAGTCTGACGCGGGCGTTATCACGCCTCGGCGCGATCGGCGCTGAGGCGTATCTCGGTGTGGCGTTCCTGCTGATGGCTGTGCTGGTGGCGTTCGTGGCTGCCGGGCAGATCAGTGCGACTCGGGCTGAAGAGGCCGAAGGACGGCTCGACCACCTCCTCGTCCGACCGGTCTCCCGCTCCTCGTGGCTCGCCGGGAGGCTCGTGGTCGCAACCATCGTTGTTCTTGCGGGCGGATTGACCGCCGGCGTGTTCACCTGGCTCGGCGCGGCCAGCCAAGACACCGGAGTGAGCTTTGCGAGCGTGTTCGACGCCGGGCTCAACGTCGTGCCTCCGGCCCTCTGCATCCTCGGCATCGGAGCGTTCGTGTTCGGTGTGTGGCCGCGCGCCTCAGGTGTCGCCACCTACGGCGTGCTCGTCTGGTCATTCCTCGTCGAGCTCGTCGGCGGGATTGTGGGACTGAACCACTGGGTGCTCGACACCTCGGTGTTCCACCAGATGTCAGCGGCCCCCGCCGTGAGCCCGAACTGGACGACCGGGGGAGCCCTTCTCGCCCTCGGAGCGATGGCCGCCGTCGCCGGTGGTACCGCCTTCTCCCACCGGGACCTCAAGGGAGAGTGACAGCCCACCGCCCTGCCCGCAAGCGCTTGCAGCCCCGATCGAGGAGCCGCGCCCCCGAGCTCTATGAGCCGAGTGCCTCCCGGATCACCTCTCCCACCGCGTCGTGCTCCACGAGGAACCCGTCGTGGCCGACGATCGAGTCGATGACCTGAACCTCGTCCGTACATCCGAGCAGCTCTGCGAGCTCCCACTGGAGCCGCAGAGGGTAGAGGCGGTCCGAGGAGACCCCTGCGATGGTGACCTGCGCCCGGACCCGGGAGAGTGCTGTTCGGGCTCCGCCGTAGCCGCGGCCGAGGTCGTAATGGTTCATCGCTTCGCTGAGGACGAGGTAGCTGTTGGCGTCGAAACGGCCGATCAGCTTCTCACCGTGGTGCTCGAGGTAGGACTCGGCCGCGTAGCGGCCCCCGTTCAGGGGCAGCTCGTGATCCTGGGGGCTGTTGGCGAACCGTTGTTGCAGCTCCGCCGCACTGCGGTAGCTCAAGTGACCGAGCCCGCGGGCGACCGCCAGACCGGCTGAGGGTCCGTGATCCGCGTCGTAGTAGTCACCTCCGCGAAAGTACGGGTCGAGGCGGATCACCTGGTTCTGAAGCCAGCACAGAGCGATCTGCTCGGCGCTGGCCGCCACGCCCGCCGCGACCACGACCGCCCGCTCGAGGTTGGCGGGGAAGTCCACCGCCCACTGCATGGCGCGCATCCCGCCCATCGAGCCTCCAGCGACGGCGTACCACGTGTCGATGCCGAGCTCGGAGGCGAGGGCGCGCTCGACGGCGACTTGATCCTTCACGGTCACAACAGGGAAACGGGACCCGTACGGCCTCCCGTCCTCCGCCCGGGAGCTCGGGCCGGTCGTTCCCTGGCAGCCTCCGAGGACGTTCGGGCAGACGACGAAGTAGCGGTCAGTGTCAATCGGCGCACCCGGGCCGACGAGGGGGCCCCACCAGCCCGGGCTCGGGTGCCCCGGTTCGACAGGTCCACTCACGTGGGAGTCGCCGCTCAAGGCATGCAGGACCAGGACCGCGTTCGAGGCGGTCGCGTTCAGCTTGCCCCAGGTCTCGTAGGCGACCGTGACTCGGTTCAGGTGGCCACCTGCCTCCAGGTCCAGGCCGCTTGTCCGATCGCGCCCGCCACGAAACAGCGACACGAAACTCCGCCGGCCGGGAGGATCTCCCGGCCGCCAGGCCCCGGTGACCGGAGCGTCGAGCATCGTGGTGCTCAGCTCAGGCGCCTTTGGCTGATCGGAAGCCGGCGGCCAGGTCGGCCAGGATGTCAGCGAGGGTCTCGAGCCCGATGCAAAGCCGGACCAGGTCGGGAGTGACGCCGGCTGTCGCCTGCTCCTCCTCGGTCAGCTGTGAGTGTGTGGTCGTCGCCGGGTGGATCGCCAGGCTGCGGACGTCACCGACATTCGCGAGATGGCTGAACAGCTCGAGCCCCTCGATGAAGCGACTGCCTGCCTCCTTGCCGCCCTTGATGCCGAAGGTGAGGATCGCGCCGCCACCGTTGGGGAGGTACTTCAGCTGTCGTGCGTGCCAGGCGCTCGAGTCGAGGCCGGGGTAGCTCACCCACTCGACCTCGTCGCGGGCCTCGAGCCACTTCGCCACCGCGAGGGCGTTGGCCACGTGGCGTTCCATCCGGACACTGAGCGTCTCGAGACCCTGGAGGAAGAGGAACGAGTTCAGCGGCGCGATCGCTGCGCCAACGTCGCGCAGGTACTGCAGGCGTGCCTTCAGGATGTACTGGGCCGGGCGGAGCGGTTCGGGCAGCTCCGAGAAGACGACTCCGTGGTAGCTCGGGTCGGGCTCGGTGAAGCTGGCGAAGCGGCCGCTCTTGACGTAATCGAACTTCCCACCGTCGACGATCACTCCGCCGATGGAGGTGCCGTGGCCGCCGATGAACTTTGTCGCCGAGTACACGGCGATGTCGGCTCCGTGGAGGAAGGGCTGGCACAGGTACGGCGTGGCCACGGTGTTGTCGACCTCCAGAGGGATGCCGTGTTCGTGCGCGATCGCCGAGACACCCTCGAAGTCGAGCACGTCCCCCTTCGGGTTGCCGATCGTCTCGGCGTAGAACGCCCTCGTATTGGGCCGGATGGACTCGCGCCAGGCGTGCAGGTCGTCAGGATCCTCCACGAAGCTCACTTCGACGCCGAGCTTGGGGAAGGTGTAGTGGAGCAGGTTGTAGGTACCGCCGTAGAGCGAGGCCGAGGAGACGACGTGGCCGCCGCTATCTGCCAGGTTGAGCAGCGCGATCGTTTCGGCCGCCTGACCGCTCGCGACTGCGAGCGCGCCGACCCCACCGTCGAGCGCCGCCATGCGGTCCTCGAAGACCGCCTGCGTCGGGTTCATTATGCGGGTGTAGATATTGCCGAGCTCGGAGAGCCCGAAGAGCGCGGCGGCGTGCGCTGTGTCCCGGAAGACGTAGCTCGTCGTCTGGTAGATCGGCACCGCTCGAGCCCCGGTGGTCGGGTCGGCTACGGCTCCGGCATGGATCTGGCGGGTCTCGAAACCCCAGTCGGCCATGTCCGCGGTCTCCTTCTTTCAGGGTCGGCCTCAAGGGGTCGGCGACCTTGTTCTGGTTCCGGGACCGTAGCGGGCGATACCTGACTCGTCAAGTCATGATTCAAGGGAGGAAGGCGCAAGGAGCTTGGCAGCCCGGAGCCGCCAGGCGTGCGGAGCCCCCGGAACGGGACTTGTCGCGGGGCAGATGTGGCATCGTGAGGAAGTGGTGATCCGGCCGGCCGTTGCAGCCGATCGCGACTGGATCGCGAGCGCTCTCGTCGAGCGATGGGGCTCGACGGTAATGGTCACCCAGGGCCAGCAGCGTGATGCCGCCGCGTTCGAAGCGCTTGTCGCTGTCGAGGTGGTCCCCGGGCGCGGGCTCGAACGAGTCGGGCTGCTGACCTACCGGGTCGACCGGGAAGGGCTCGAGGTGGTCACGATCGACGCGCTGCGGGCCCACTCCGGCATCGGCACGGCGCTGTTGGCTTTCGCAACCCAGATCGCAAAAGACGCCGGCGCGAAGAGGCTCTGGCTGATCACGACGAATGACAATCTGAGCGCGATCTGTTTCTACCAGCGACGAGGATTTCGGATCATTGCTGTGCACCGGGGCGCCGTCGACAGGGCCAGAGGGCTCAAGCCGTCGATCCCGCTCGTCGCCGAGAACGGCATCGAGCTTCACGACGAGCTGGAGCTCGAGCTCACCCTGTCGCCCGTTTCGAGCGCCCCGACCTCAGCCGTCGGCCTCCCAGGTGACGCCCCTCCATCGGTCCGCTGACACCTGCAGGTGTCTCAGTCCACTTCATGGGTCGAAGGGGGGACACGAACGGCCCGGAACGCGTTTACGATCTCATGAACACGTCGGTGTTGGCGTGCGTGCGGCTGAGGGACGTCGAGCGTTCGGAGGGTTGTGTGCGCACTGGTTTCATGATCAAGAAGCGACCGGAACGGGGAAAAATGCCGAGGCCGCGGACCTTGTCTCGAGTCCTGATCCTCGGTGGCCTCGTGCTCGCCGTGCTCAGTCTGCCTGCCGCCAGTGACGCCACGACGCTCCATCACGCCGTGGGTGCCCACACGGCCAAGGTCATTGAACCGTCCCGCCTGCGGGCCGGAGGGATACTCGACGAAGGGTCGTCGCTCGTGTCGGTCAACGGGTTGTACCGGCTCGCCATGCAGGGCGACGGGAACCTCGTGCTCTATTGGAAGGGCAAGGCCATCTGGGAATCCAGCACATACCATGACGCTCCTGACCACGCTGCAATGCAGGCCGATGGCAACCTCGTCATCTACCAGGGTCGCCGCGTGCTCTGGAGCTCGGGAAGTGGCGGTCACCGCCTGAGCAGCGGCTACTACTTCGCTCTCAAGAACGACGGCAACATGGTCATCTCCTCGCCGGCCGGCCAGCCGATCTGGGAGAGCTACACCAACCTGGGTGTCGGATTGCAACTCGGAGACTCCGGTCGCCCGGTCCTGGATCTCCAGGAACGCCTCAACTCGCTCGGCTACTGGCTGGGAACCCCGGACGGCACCTTTGGCGACTCGACCCAGCAGGCCGTGTGGGCACTCCAGAAGGCCGCCGGTCTTACCCGTGACGGTGTGGTCGGCCCTCAGACAGTGGCCGCGCTCGCAAACGGGGTTGTTCCCAAGCCGCGGCCCGCGTCCGGCAACTTGATCGAAGTGGATCTTGAGGACGACCTCCTCATGGTGATCCAAGGGGGCAAGCTCGCCTACACGCTCAACACCTCTACAGGTGGTGGTTACACCTACACCGACAAGGGCGTGACGTCGGTAGCCATAACACCTACGGGCGTGTTCCATATCTTCGCGGTGATCAACGGCCTGGATGTCGACTCCCTCGGAGCGTTGTGGCGGCCGAGGTTCTTCAGCGCCGGCGGATATGCGATCCACGGTGACTCGTTTGTGCCGCCTTATCCCGTCTCGCACGGCTGTGTCCGCGTGAGCAACGAGGCGATCGACTGGATCTGGGCGGCCAACATCGCGCCGATCGGCGAAGAGGTATGGGTCTTCTGAACGCCGAGTTCCTCATGCAGCTCGTCGGTCGGCCGGGCGCCTGACCGCTCCCAGAGCGGGCTTTACGCGGCGCCTCCGCCCACGGCTGCAGACGCCTCGGTGGTGTCGGCACCGGGACCTGGTGCCTTGCCTGAACATCTGAGTGGCAGGTGCAACATGACCCCGGACCGACTAGCGGAGATCGAGGGCTTACCTGCGGAGTTTGTCGCGGCCCTTCTAGTCGCTGACGCCGCCATCGATTCGAGCGATGACGCGATCGTCTCGTACCGCCTCGACGGCACGATCATGAGTTGGAGCCCCACAGCTGAACGCCTGTACGGCTGGGCGACGGCCGAAGCCATTGGCCAGAACATCGAGATGATCGTGCCCGAGGCTCAGCGGAAGGAACTCTCGACGATCACGGCCCGATTTACCCAGGGCGAGCGTATTGACCACCTCGAAACAACGCGATCTCGCAAGGACGGCCGCAGGGTGCAGGTGTCGCTGACGATCTCTCCGATTCACGACTCTGACGAGCACGTCGTTGGGGCTTCCTGCGTCGCTCACGACGTCTCCGGTCGGCAACGCTCGGAGCAAATCCGAGCGCTGTTCGCCGCGATCGTGGAGAGCGCTGAGGACGCCATGTTCAGCACTGACCCGCACGGTTACGTGACGAGCTGGAACCGGGGCGCTGAGCTCCTCTTCGGCTTTAGCGCCACCGAGATGGTCGGTCGCTTCTATGGCGAGATCATCGAGGGAGAAGAGCTCGAAGACTTCAAGCACGTGTTCGCCAGGGCGGTGGCCGGAGAGCGCCTGAGCCACCACGAGACGACGCGGACACATCGCGACGGCACGCGGTTCGACGTATCGATGAGCTTGTCGCCGATCTTCGCTCCAGACGGCTCGATCGTTGGGGAGTCCGCGGTCCTGCACGAGATCACCGAGCGTAAGCAGCGCGAGCGCGATCTCGCGGAGAGCCGGGCACTGCTCGAGCAAACCCAACGCATCGGACACATCGGGGCGTGGACCTTTGAGGTCGCTTCGAACGGACCACTGATCTGCACGAGTGGGGTTGTTCGAGATCTTCGGAACCGTCGAGCGTCCCAACCTGACATTGGAGGACTACTTCGCACGTGTCCACCCTGACGATCTTGAGCGCGTGCGAGCGGGAGCGCTCTCAGCGATCGCCCAAGAGGGCCACTACGAGATCGAGCACCGGATCGTGCGGCCGGACGGCACACAGCGGTGGGTCTTCGCGGCGGGGGATGTCCTCGCCGACGCAAACAGGGTGCCAGTCGAGCTGGTCGGCGTCATACAGGACATCACCGACCGCCGCGAGGCTGAAGAGAAGGCACGGGGCGTCGAGAGGCAGCTCCGCATGCTCGCGGAGAACTCGCGGGACCTCATATTCCGCTACCGGAGCCTCCCCGATCCAGGCTTCGAGTTCGTGAGCCCGTCATCGGTCGTGATCACCGGGTACACGCCAGATGAGTTCTACGGCCAGCCCGAGCTCATCAACCGCCTGATCGACTCCGTCTCTCGTGACGCCTGGCCGGCGCGCGTGCGTTCGGGCCGCGCCGAAACCGCCGTCGATCTCGAGCTCGTGCGCAAGGACGGCTCCAAGATCTGGGTCAACCAGCGCCTTGACGCCGTGCGCGACGCGAGCGGCGAGATCATCGGAATGGACGGTATCACTCGTGACGTCAGCGACCGGAAGGCAGCGGAGCTGCGGCTCGAGCACGAGATCCTTCACGATCCCCTCACCGGTCTGCCTAACCGGGTGCTGGTCGTGGACCGGATCGAGCACGGTTTGTCGCTGGTCTCGCGCGGGAACGGGTCGGTCGCCTTGCTCTTCGTGGACCTGGACCGGTTCAAGGTCTTCAACGACACGCGCGGCCACAGTTTCGGCGATGCGGTGCTGAGAGCTGTCGCCAACAGATTGCAGAAGTGCTCGCGCGCTGAGGACACCGTAGGACGCTTCAGCGGCGACGAGTTCGTCGTCGTGTGCGAGACGCTCCTCGCCGCGACCGATGCGATCAAGATCGCCGACCACACCCTGAACTCGTTCAATGCACCGTTCGATATAGATGGCGAAGAGGTGCACGTGACGGCGTCGATCGGGATCGCCACGGGCGAAGCGGGCGAGAGCGCCGACAAGCTGCTACGCGACGCCGACCTCGCGATGTACCGTGCCAAGGATCGTGGCAGGGCACGCTACGAGGTGTTCGACGACAACTTGAGGGCCGAAGCCGAACGGCACTCCACCGTAGAGACGGGCCTGCGTCGCGGGCTCGACAACCACGAGTTCGCACTCGCCTTCCAGCCCGTGTGGTCGATGATCGAGGAGCGTTTCGTCGGCGCCGAGGCACTGCTGCGGTGGCATGACCCGGAAGGGGAAGTAGTCGGCCCGGCGGACTTCATCCCGGTCGCCGAGGACTGCGGGCTGATCGTTCCGATCGGAGAATGGGTGCTCGAACAAGCTTGCAAGTCACTCGCACTCTCCAGCCGAGCCAAACCCAAACAGACAGCGTGCACCATGTCGGTCAACGTCTCCGCTGTGCAATTGCGCTTTCGCGACTTCATTCGCACCTTGGAAAAACTGATCTCGGCGACGAACGTCGAACCGAAGCTTCTCTGCCTCGAGATCACCGAGTCCGTGCTGATGGGGGACGTCGACTACTTCTCCAAGGTGCTGCACGAGCTGCGGGCCATCGGGACGCGGCTTTCCATCGACGACTTCGGCACCGGCTACTCGTCGCTCGCCTACCTGCGTCGGTTCCAGGTCGACGAGCTCAAGATCGATCGGTCCTTCATCGCCAACGTGGACTCCGACCCCTACGACGCCACTCTCGTGGCGGCGGTGATCGCGATCGGTGAGGCGCTCGGACTCCGCGTCGTCGCGGAGGGCGTCGAGACCGCCGAAGAGCTCGCGGTACTGCGTGACCTCGGATGCCAGTACGCGCAGGGTTACTTGCTCGCGCGACCGTGCGGCCTCGACGAGTACATGGAGTATCTCAAGGGCGGGCGCCCTTGCGGGTAGGAGACACCGGTAGCGCCCCCGAGCGGACCTCGTTGGGCGTGCCGGAGCGGACCCCGCACTGCCAGCTGGCGACGGTGAAGCCTCGGAACAGATCCCATCTCGCAGCTCGTTGTCGGCGAGGGGCTGCGGGATGGCGGAGATCAGCCGACCGGACGATCGGATCGGCGTGGATCAGCGTGCTTCACCCTTCTTCCTTCCCTAGCCGGAAGTTAAGTCCCCGGATCGAGCGGATCTTGCTCCTGAGCAGCCAGTTCGGAGTTGTCGCGGTGGCAGGATGTAGGTACTAACATACTTGATTTGGTGGCCACTAGAGCCTAGAATGTGCGTATGCCAAGGCGATCTGGCGGTGCGATGCACGTGGTCACCACTCGTCGCCGCTACAAGGACCGCGTCTATGAGACCCACCTGCTCAGGCGCACCTTTCGCGAGGGCGGCGTCGTAAAGAACGAGACCCTCGCCAACCTCTCGCACCTGCCTCCCGCCGCCCTTGAGGCGGTGAAGGCCGTGCTGCACGGCGAGCATCTCGTCTTCTCCTCCGAGGCGTTTTCGATCACGCGCTCGCTTCGTCACGGGGATGGCGCCGCAGTGCTCGGCCTGGCGCGCCGCCTCAAGCTCCCCGAGCTGTTAGGTCCGCCCTCGCCGATGCGCGAGATTGCGCTCGGCCTCATCTGCTCCCAGGTCCTCGAGCCCGCCTCGAAGGCCGCCTACATGACGTGGTGGTCCGACACGACCCTCGGCGTCGACCTCTGCCTCACCGACTTGCACAGCGACGCCTGCTATGAGGCGATGGACTGGCTCCTGGAGCAGAAGGACCGGGTCGAGGCCGCCCTCGTGTCCCGTCACCTCGAAGACGGCTCGCTCGTCTGCTACGACCTGTCCTCCTCGTTCGTCGAGGGCTCCCACAACGAGCTCGCCGCCTTCGGTCACTCGAGGGACGGAAAGCGAGGAAAGCGCCAGGTCGAGTACGGGGTCCTGGCGAGCACCGACGGGCTCCCCCTTTCGATCGAGGTGTTCCCCGGCAACACCGCGGACCCGAAGAGCTTCGTCTCTGTGGTCGAGGCGACAAAGGAGCGCTTTTCGCTCTCCCGGGTCGTCTTTGTCGGCGACCGGGGGATGATCACCTCGGCGCGCATCGAAGCGCTGCAAGAGATCGGCGGCTTCGGGTGGGTGACGGCGCTCAGATCGACCGAGATCAAACAGCTCGTGAGAGACGGAGCCATCCAGCCGTCTTTGTTCGACGAGCAGAACCTGTGTGAGATCACCCACCCCGACTATGTGGGCGAGCGCCTTGTCGTCTGCAAGAACCCCTTCCTCGCAGACGAGCGGGCGAGAAAGCGAGAGGCGCTGCTTTGCGCCACCGAGGTCGACCTCGAGAAACTCGCCGCCTCGGTAGCCTCGGGACGCCTGCGCGACCTGGGCAAGATCGGTCTGCGGGCGGGCTGCGTGCTCAACCGCCACAAGATGGCCAAGCACTTCAGCCTCGAGATCGGAGAGGGTCGTTTCTCCTTCGCCCGCAAACAAGAGGCGATCGCCGAGGAGGCCGCCCTGGATGGGATCTACGTGATCCGCACCTCAGAGCAAGCCGAGTCCCTCGGTCGCGACGAGGTCGTCGCCACATACAAGTCGCTCGCCAACATCGAGCGGGACTTCCGCAGCCTAAAGAGCGTCGACCTCCACATCCGCCCGATCCGCCACCGCCTCGCGGATCGCGTGCGGGCGCACACCTTCATCTGCCTGCTCGCCGCTCACCTCGTCTGGCACCTGCGAAGAGAGTGGGCACCGCTCACCTTCAGAGACGAAGTACCCCCGGCGCGCCTCGACCCCGTGCTCCCGGCCGTCCGCTCGCGGGCGGCATCGGCGAAGGCCGCCCGGCGCCGGCGCGACGGTCAAGAGCTGCGTCCCTTCCAGGGACTGCTCGACCACCTCGCCACCTTGACCCGCAATACATGCACGGTCCCCGGCACCAGGGCCACCTTCGAGCGCCTCGCCGAGCCGACCGAGACCCAGCGGAGGGCATTCGAGCTCATCGGTGTCCCGATCCCGCTCCACCTGATGTAGTCAGCAATGACGGACAGTCCGCTGCGAAGTGCCCTGCTCAATGGGGAGATTCGTCGTCCCGCAGACTCAGAGCGCGCCACTAGGCCGGTTCAGGTTGAGGGTTCACGGCTCCATCGGTCTGCCCACTTCATGAGCTTGATGGCGATGACGAGGGTGATGGCAAGAGTGAGCTGAGCGAGTCGCTGGGCGACGAAGCGGTCGGTGTTGCGCCTGAATCCGCCGAAGTTCGACAGCCACGAGTTCGTCCGCTCGACCGGCCAGCGCAGCCCGAGCGGCAGGCTCTGCTTGCCCGCTGCCTTACTGGGTGCTCTCTTTCGCGCGCAGACGAGATTGTCGATGCCGACACTGGCGACGTGGTTGCGAACGACGTTGTTGTCGTAGCCGCGGTCGAGGTGAAGCGTCTCGATCTCTCCGATAAGGCCCCGGGATGCGACATCTCCAAGTGTCGGAGGCAAAAGGGTCGAGTCGTGGCGGTTCGCCCCATCTGTCGCCCAGCCGATCGGGATCCCGAAGCGATCGGTGGCGATCGACCACTTCCAGCCGGTCTTTCCCCGATCGACAGGGCTCGGCCCGGTCCCCTCGCCGCCACAGGGCGCCTTGTGCAGCGAGCCGTGGATCGCAACCTCGCTGAGGTCGAGGCCGATTACGCGGTCATAGGCATGCAGCGCCTCAGCGACGAGGGCGTCGAAGACACCGGCTTCGAGCCATTCGTCGCGTCAGCGTCGCAGCGTCGTCTCCCCACCCTTGCCGAGGCGGCCTGCAACGTCCCAGCTGCAACCGGTGACGAGGCGGAACAGGATTGCCTCGAAGTAGTCGCGGTCGGGGACGCGCCTGCGGTGGCAACCGAGCGGATGAGGCTTGTTCTCGCGTTCGGGCAGGTGGCTAGCAACGGCCTGCCAGACCGCTTCCACAATGTCGGGACGTAGCGCGAGCATGGGGCCTCCATCAGTCGTTGGGGTTCGGATTGCAACCCGGATCATGTCCGGGCCGCCCTGACGACTGGTGGATCTCGATCCACCACTTCGCGACTCGCGCGAGCGAGGATGATCCAAAGGAGGTGCGGGTCATGGCCAAGGTGCGACGCAACGAGCTCTGTCCCTGCGGGAGCAACCTGAAGGCGAAGAGATGCTGTCTCGCCACCCCGGAGCGGCGCACTACGACGCCGCGAGCGACGCTCGCCCGCCTCGCTTCGGCGGTCCTCCCCGCACTCACCGGGATCGGCCGGGAGTGTTTCGGCGAGCTCTATGACGAGGTTGTCTACCTCCCCGAACTCGACATCTCCCTCCACCTCCGGTTACCTGGCGTGCTCACTCCCGAGATCGAAGAAGCGCTGTACACGTGCTCGGTCCACGACGAGGAAGGCTTCGACGAAGCACTCCGAGCGGCACTGCCCGCCGTCGATACTTTCGAGAACCGCCTCGGGCTTGCCGAGGCAGTATTGGCGCTTCGCGACCTGGGGCGCGTGTCTCCAGCGCTCGCGGCGGTGGCGGTGATCGACTTGAACCAGCCGGAGTCCGCCTTCTTGCTCTCTTCCTTCGCCCAGTCGATCGCTGTCAGATCGGGCGATGAACGGACACCCTCCGGGCTCCTCATCGCTGCCCCGTAGTTCAGAGGACGATCATCCAGGTGGCGTCTCGCACGCGCCTATTGGCGCGGGCTCTTAACTTCCGATTAGTTGTGGCACGTGTGTGGCACGCCGCCGAGACCGGCGACGAAGAGAAGTCAGCTGCAGCGCTCTGACCAGGGAGTTATTGGTGGTCGGGACCGGCATCGATCCGGTGACCTCGCGCTTTTCAGGCGCGCGCTCTACCAACTGAGCTACCCGACCGCTCGCCCTGTTGCCAGGGCGGCTCCATATTGCCGCAAGAGACACCGTCGTACCGCACGGCGACCCTGGAGGCACCCCTGAAGGTGCGGCACACTGGCACACGCGAGAGAGAACGGACCTGAGCGGACATCGCACAAGCGGACCTCACAAGAGCGGACCTGACGGGATTTGAACCCGCGACCTCCGGCTTGACAGGCCGGCGTGCACTCCAGGCTGCACCACAGGTCCCGGTGGCCGACAAGCAACTGCCGGTCGGGATGCATTGCCATACTGCCGGATTGACGGCCTTCAGGCGTCAGACCCGACCTCGAGATCCTAGGCGATGTCGAGGGCGACGTCGGCGGTGACCACGGCGAGCACGAACCCGTCGTGCCCCTTCACACCGACGGTCTGGATCGCCGTCGCGCTCACGCGTGACTCGCTTGCCAACCGGTCCAGGAATCGCCGCATTCCTTGAACGTTCGCATCGTCGCTTCCTGATTCGATGACCTGTCCGCGGCGTACCACGTTGTCGACGATGATCAGACTTCCGACGTGCGACAGCTTGAGCGACCAGGCGAGATACTCAGCTGTGGCCGGCTTGTCGGCATCGATGAACACGAGGTCGAAGGGCGGCCGATGCTGGGCCGCGAGCTTCGGGAGGGTCTCAGCCGCCGGCCCGATCAGGATCTCCACAACGTCCGATAGACCGGCGCGTTCGATGTTGTGCTCTGCCACTGCGGCGTGCCGAGGATCTGTTTCGAGGGTCACCAGCCGCCCGGAGGAGGGCAGGGCACGGGCGAGCCAGATTGTGCTGTAGCCGCCCAGCGTCCCGATCTCGAGGACGGTCCGAGCGCCGCTGGCCAACACCAGGAGGTGCAGCAGCTTGCCCTGGTTAGGCGCAACACTGATCGGGGGAAGACCGGCATCGGCGCTGGCTTGGAGCGTTGCTTCGAGCGCTGGGTCCGAGGGCACGAGAAGACCGGCGAGGTAACGGTCGATGCTTGCCCACTGCTCTTGGGTCACACGACATGCTTACCATGACGGGCACCACCGGCTGCCAAGGGATGGCACGGCCGCGTCGACAGGGTCGAGGGGGACAGAAACAGGGCCTTCGGCCCTAAACAACGAACGGCCAGGTCACCTATGCTCAGCCACATGGACCTCAGCGCTTCGTTGATAGTGGACCGCGCCGGTCTTGACGGGTTGCTCGGAGCGCTCACGGCTCGCGGCTATCGAACCATCGGCCCGGTCGTGCGCGATGGCGCGGTTGTTCACCAGCAAGTCTCCTCCACCGGCGATCTCCCCCAGGGCTGGCATGATGAGCAGGCGCCGGGTCACTACCGGCTTCACCACGACGACGACCCTTCGCTTTTCGCCTGGGCGGTCGGCCCGGGATCCCCGAAGTCGGAGTTCTATCCGGCGCGCTCCCTGGTTTGGCGCACGAGCTCGACGGGCGACGTGGTGACGCTCGAGCAGCCGCAACAAGAGGGCGCCCCGGCTGCGCTCATCGGGTCGCGGCCCTGCGAGCTTGCCGCGATGCGAGTGCTCGATCGTGTCTTCGCCGGAGGAGAGATACCAGATCCTTGCTACCGGGACCGGCGAGAGAGCTCGTTCGTCGTCGTCGCAGAGTGTGGGACGCCGGCGGCGACGTGCTTTTGCACCTCGATGGGCACTGGACCCGGAGTCGAGGACGGGTACGACCTGGCGCTGACCGAGCTCGCGTCGCCTGACGGGCCCCGATACCTCGTCAGGGTTGGATCTGCGCGGGGAGCGGAGGTCATCGCGGAAATGGGCGGTTCGCCGGCTCAGCCGACCGACTTCGCCTCCCGGAAGGCCGTGCTCGAGAACGCAGTCCGTCGTATCGAGCGCAAGCTCGACGCGGGCAATGTCCAACAGCTCCTGGCAAGCAACTTGGAGCACCCCCGGTGGGATGACGTCGCCAGCCGCTGTCTTGCGTGCGGCAATTGCACCCTGGTCTGCCCCACGTGCTTCTGCGGTGCCGTGTCGGATACGACCACGGTCGACGGCACGGTCGAGCGTCACCGCCGGTGGGACACCTGTTTCGATCTCGCGCACTCGCTAGTGCATACGGGCCCGGTGAGGGCCACGACGTGGTCGCGCTACCGACAGTGGCTCACCCACAAGCTCTCGACGTGGCACGATCAGTTCGGCACCTCTGGTTGCGTCGGCTGCGGGCGTTGCATCGCATGGTGCCCGGTGGGCATCGATATAACCGTCGAGGTTGCGGCGATCGCCGCGAGCGACGGGGCTGTTCCCGTGCACATCGAGTCGGGAGGTGACCGGTCATGACCGAGAACATCGGTGATCTAGTAGCAGAGCACCCGCTGTTCAGCGGGTTACCCACGGACGTGGCCGAGCTGGTCGGCGGCTGTTCGCAGAACGTGGCGATCGCCACGGGCCAGCTCCTGCTGGAGGAAGGCGAGCCGGCACGGTCGCTCTACCTGCTCCGCCGCGGCCACGTTGCGCTCGAAGTGCATGAGCCGGGTCGCGTGCCTCTTGTCATCGACCGGATAGGGCCGGGACAAGCCGTCGGCTGGTCCTGGATGTTCCCCCCGTACCGGTGGCACTTCGATGCCCGCGCTCTCGAGCCTGTCGGCGCCATCTCGGTCGACGCCGAATGCCTGCGTGCAAAGGCGGAAGCGGACCCGGCTTTCGGCTATCTACTTATGAAACGCATCGCCGCGGTGATGCTCGACCGGCTTCAAGCGACTCGGGTCCGGCTGCTCGACGTTTACGGGCGCGATGTCACTCACTGAGGTGGAACCGTTGTTGAACCCGCTCATGCCGGCAACCTACAGGGTGGTCGCCCGGCGAGTAGAGACCGACGATGTCGTCACCCTGTCGCTCGAGCCGACGTCGGGCCCGAGCCTGCTGTTCCGCCCGGGCCAGTTCAACATGCTGACGGCCTTCGGGGTCGGGGAAGTCGCGATCTCGATCAGCAGCGCTCCGGGAGCACGAGGGCCCATGGAGCAGACGGTCCGCGACGTCGGTGCTGTCACGCACGCACTTTGCACTGCCAAAGTGGGGTCGATCGTCGGCGTGCGCGGCCCGTTCGGCACCGATTGGGGCGTGGACGAGCTCGACGACTTGGAAGTGGTCATCGTCGCCGGTGGCATCGGTCTCGCGCCGCTTCGAGGCGCTATCAGCTATCTCGTGGACAAGCCCGGACGCACCGGGCAGGTCTACGTGCTTGTCGGGTCCCGGGAACCGGACCAGATCACCTTTCCCGACGACCTCGAGAGGTGGGAACGCGACGGAGCTGTCGTCAAGGTCACAGTTGACACCGGAGACGCGCAGTGGCACGGCGCGATCGGCGTCGTCACGACTCTGCTGCCCACGGTTTCCTTTGACCCGGCGCGGACCGTGGCGCTCGTGTGCGGTCCGGAGATCATGATGCGATTCACCGTCCGCGGACTTGCCGACCTCGGCGTGCCCTTGGGGTCGATCCGCGTGTCGCTGGAGCGCAACATGCAGTGCGGCGTCGGGTGGTGCGGCCACTGCCAGCTCGGGCCGCTGCTGATCTGCCGGGACGGTCCCGTCTTCGCGTACAGCGAGCAGTTGGAACGATTGATTTCGGAGCGCGAACGATGAGCCTGCCCACAGTCGTATCCCGGCCCACACTTGCCGTCTGGAAGTTCGCTTCCTGTGACGGTTGCCAGCTGAGCCTGCTCGATTGTGAGGAGGAGCTCCTGGCCGTGGTGGGTGCCGTGCAGATCGCACATTTCACGGAGCTGTCGCGCGCGGTGCAGGAGGGGCCCTTTGATGTGTCACTCGTCGAAGGCTCGATCACGACCGCGGACGACATTGAACGCATCCGGGCGATCCGCCAAGCGTCGTCGCTGCTCGTGACGATCGGCGCCTGCGCGACCTCGGGGGGGATTCAGGCACTGCGCAACTACGCCGATGTAGGCGAATACACCTCGACGGTCTACGCCCACCCCGAGTACATCAGTACGCTCGCACAGTCCACGCCCATATCAGAGCACGTGCCGGTCGATTTCGAGCTTCGAGGATGTCCTATTGACCGCCACCAGCTTCTCGAGGTGATCGCGGCCTGCCTCGCCGGCCGGCGGCCGGTCATTCCCGGACATAGCGTCTGCCAGGAGTGCAAGGGACGGGACACGGTGTGCGTGCTCGTCGCCCATGGCACCCCCTGCCTCGGCCCGGTGACCCGGGCCGGGTGTGGAGCGCTCTGCCCGGCAGTCGATCGGGGCTGCTACGGGTGCTTCGGGCCCGCCGACACGGCGAACACGTCGTCGCTGGCCCGTCAGCTGATCGCAGTGGGCACGTCGCGGGCCGATGTGTCACGGTTGTTCCGGACCTTCAATGCCGGCTCGCCGGCCTTTCGCGAGGAGAGCCTCACCTATGACTCACCAGAGACCGGCCGATAGCCGCACCGTCAAGGTCGAGGGCCTGGCGCGTGTCGAGGGAGAGGGTTCCCTGCGCGTCGAGGTGCGTGACGGGACGGTCGAGTTGGTCGAGCTCGAGATCTTCGAGCCGCCCCGCTTCTTCGAGGCATTCCTGCAAGGCAGGCGACACACCGAGGCACCGGACATCACAGCGAGGATCTGCGGGATATGTCCGGTTGCCTACCAGACGAGCGCCTGCCTCGCGATCGAGGACGCCTGCAATGTAGCGATCACCGACCAGATCGCGATGCTCCGCCGGTTGCTGTACTGCGGGGAGTGGATCCAGAGCCATGCGCTCCACATCCATTTCCTGCATGCTCCGGACTTCTTCGGTTGCGAGGACGCGGTCGAGCTCGCGGGGCTGGACCTGGCGGCCGTACAGCGAGGTCTCGAAATCAAGAAAGTCGGCAACCTCGTGATGGAGGTCGTCGGAGGTCGTGCCATTCACCCCGTGAACGTGCGGGTTGGAGGCTTCTACAAGGCACCGTCGCGCGAAGAGATCGCGGCGCTTGTCGAGCCACTGCGTCGGGCCCGCGACGCGGCGCTGGCTTCGGTCGAGTGGGTGGCGGGCTTCGACTTCCCCGACATCGAGATCGATTACCGGTTCGTGTCGTTGCGCCACCCCGAGTACTACGCGATCGAGTCCGGGCGGATCGCGAGCTCCGACGGCCTCGACCTCGATGCCGAAGGCATCTCCGAGCTCGTCGAAGAGCAGCACGTCGCTCGGTCGAACGCGCTCCACGCGCGGCTCGGCGGACAAGACATGTACCTCACAGGTCCCCTCTCTCGCTACGCGCTGAACTCCGGTCAGTTGTCTCCGATCGCGCGCGAAGCGGCGGCTGCCGCGGGCCTGGGTGCGGTCTGCAACAACCCGTTCCGAAGCATCATCGTGCGCGCGGTCGAGCTTGTGTACTCGTGCGACGAGGCACTGCGGCTCGTCGAGGCCTACGAGCCGCCTGACCCACCGGCCGTCGTTGTCCCAGGGACCGCCGGCATCGGTTACGGCGCGTCCGAGGCACCCCGAGGCTTGCTGTTCCACCGTTACGAGCTTGACGGCGACGGGCTGATCCGCGCGGCACGGATCGTCCCGCCAACGTCACAGAACCAGCTTTGCATCAGGGACGACCTCCGGCGGGTGGCACAGGCCAACCTCTCGCTTCCCGACGAGGAGCTGGGATGGCTGTGCGAACAGGCCGTGCGCAACTTCGATCCCTGCATTTCCTGCGCCACGCACTTCCTGGATGTGACGGTCGAGCGCCTGTGACCCAGCGTGTGCTCGTCGCCGGGCTCGGTAACGAGTACCGCAGCGACGACGGTGCCGGGCCTGCCGTCGCTGCCTATGTGGGAGAGCGGACGCCTTCGAATGTCGACTCGAAGGTCATCAGGGAGCCACTCGACCTGGTCGGAGCATGGGACAACGTGGATCTCGCAGTGATCGCGGATGCGACCCGCTCTGGCGCGACGCCAGGAACGGTCCAGCTCGTGGACCTTGGGGGAGGTGAGAACGCCGACTCGTACGCTGGACCCATGAGCACGCATGGCATGGATCTGGCGCGTGTGCTCCGGCTCGCACGGGCCATGGGACTCGCCCCGCGCCGGGTCGTGGTCGTTGGGATCGAAGGCGAGAACTTCCAGGACGGAATTGGTCTCAGCCCAGCAATAGAAGTCGCGGTTCCCGAGGCTGGCGAGCTGGTCCTCCAGGTCATCGACGAGGCGATCTCATGTGCATGAGCAGATTCCACCGGGCCGTCACCGCGCCGGCCGATGGCTGGATGACAGTCGAGAACGCCGAAGGCCGACTGCACAGAGTGTCGCTGCTCGCGTTTGAAGGACCGCAACCGCAGGTCGGCGACTGGCTTGTTGTCCACAGTGGCTACGCGTTGCGGCGCGTCGACTCCGAACAGGCCATGGCGGTCGTGACCGAGCTCAGGGCCGGACAAGAAGCTCTGTCCTAGCCATAGTGTCGGCCGGTCCGCTGTTCGCACGCTACGCCTATCCGCCGAACGCGCTGGGCTACTGCGGGCCTCCCGACCCGATGGCTCTGATCGAGGCCGGTTCGGCCGGTGCCAGCCCAGAGGACCTGATCTCGGTGGCGAGGCGCTTTAGCGGAGCGTGGCCGTACCTCGAGCTGATCGCAGCCTCGAACGGCATTGCCGACCCGCTGGATCCTCGGGTCGTGGAGGCCTATTGGGTCGGCAGCGGCCTTCTGGAACGTGTCTCTGCGCTGTCTTTGCTCGACGCCATCGGGGAGCATCCCGATTCTGGCCTAGGGGGCCGATCACAGCTCCGCGAGGCGGTCGCGGCCGGCGGTGTGGCGCACCACAGCTTTCATGTCTTTGCCGTCTACCCCTGGCTGGCCTTGCTGCGATCGGGCAAACGGGAGCCCGCGATGACCGTCCTCGAGCGCTGCCGGATCCGTTGGGGCCGAGTCGAGGCGGTCGAAGGTGCGAACGTGACTGTCCGGGGCCAGCCGCTCGGCTTCGACGGTCACGACCTCATCCTGCTCGAAGAGCGCGAGGAACAAGCCTGCTGTAGTGCCGAGGGCGTCGGCTTCGTCGAAGACCTGGTGCCGGGGGACTTTGTCGCATTGCACTGGGACTGGGTTTGCGACCGGCTGGATGCCGAGGCGCTCGCGAACCTACGCCACTTCACCGCGCGGAGCCTCCACGCAGTGAACGCGTCGGCAGGTCGGGGCTAGCCGGCCGACGATCAGATGAGGGGGCCGCGCCCGGAGCTCTCCGTTGCGGGACCGAGGTTCGCGTACTCACGGATGACGGCCTCGGCTTCGTCGGGATCATCAGGGGTTATGAAAGGCTGCACGAACCGGCCGACGTCGAGGATGAGCCCGACCTTCTTGTTCGGCCGTTGCGGGTCCAGGCTTGCCCAGTAGCGCGGGTTCGCAGTGCCCCAGATCCTCCCTCTTCCTCTGAACGCGCCGATGTCGACGCGCCGGACCGAACGAATCGAGCTGTAACGGATGCGCTTGGTGCCCCAGGGGAAGTAGTAACCGCGGATCTGGATCCTGTCAGGCGAGCAGTCGATCCAGCGGTCACGGTACCGGCTGTCCATGTCGCTACCTCCGATGATCGGCCTACTTATCAAGCCTCGCCCGACCGAGATTACCGTCGGCGCCTCCTCACAGGTGCTTACCTTGTCGGGACCGTTTCCCACAGCAATGGGCGGCTCCTTTCTTGGTTTCCGTTCGCCGACTGGAACGGGCACCTCTACGCGACCGGAGACAGGGAAACGGTACGGACCGAAATCGTCTCTGTCACGGTCTCCCGCGTCTGTCACTAGCCGAGGTGTCGGCTTGCCTGAGGCTTCGGGATCCCTGGCGTTCTCTCCGGCTCCCTTTTCTGCTTTCTGTCCCGACGTCGCACCGGCGACTCAGGCCGCCCGTCAGCAGGGCGTGGGGTCGTAAGGCGCTGGTGTGTTGTTGTAGATCGGCGTCTCACCGGGCGGGGCCTGTGCGATGGTCGTGACCGTCACCTGGTTGGCCGGCGTGG
>Ga0181524_10001088_pt1 | contig 31972 bp, 31 predicted proteins | sample PEATcosm2014_Bin_34_FD_119761 | JGI IMG/M metagenome (GOLD analysis project Ga0181524, IMG submission 119761) | Peatland microbial communities from MTU Mesocosm Facility, Houghton, MI, USA - PEATcosm2014_Bin05_60_metaG | ecosystem: Environmental > Terrestrial > Soil > Wetlands > Peat | place... | reverse complement strand
GACCCCAGACGAGCAATTCGTCAGCTTCGGGCGCGGGAATCCGCCCCCGTGCGACTTGCCGTTGGAGAAGCGGCGCGCCGTGGGCCTGACGCGAGAGACCTGGCAACTCGAAGTGGTGCCCGACTCCGAGAGCGACACCAAGCTGGACCATCCGCTGTCAACGCCGCTGGGGACGGCCTTGAACTGGGAGGGCCTGATGCAACTGGCCGAGAAGCACGCCGTCCGGTTCCTGCATGTGATGTCCTGCACCAATGCCCACGCGCCGCTCGGCATGGGCCTGTGGGAGGGGGTGCCCTTGCGCGAAGTCATCTGGCTGACCCGGCCCACCGCCAACCTCCGGCGTGTCTTCTACTACGGTTACCCGAGGGCAGGCTGCCTGCCAACACGTTCGGGATCGACCCGGCCACGGGCAATCCGCGAACCTGGCCTCTGCGCAACACTATCGTCCATTGGGCCGCCTTGCTGACCGACCTCCGGCCAGGGAAATATGATCTGTGCTGCCGCACCATCGATGCCAATGGTCTGGCCCAACCCATGCCCCGCCCCTTGCTCAAATCCGGCTACAACGCCATCCAGAAGAAACCGTTGGTGGTTGAGGCGTCATGAAGGTCGAGAACGAGGCGGCTGGCGTCCCAATGGTCTTGCTGTCGTAGAACCGAAAGTCCGATTTTGAGACCAGGCCGGGGGCTTCTGTTCGTCGGGTTCAAGTCTATCCGCGAAGCTGAGGCGGCTCTGAGCGCCGGCCCAGACCGCTAGGCTGAGGTCCTCAAGACGGTCCGCGCCGAATCAGGCGTTACCTGGCCGGGTATCTACCCCTCCTTGATCCTGGGCACAAACACCCTCTCGAAGTCTATCGTTTCCATGTCCCCGACCCTGTCTTTTTTGAAAAGGACATGAAAGTCACGATTCAGACTATCGGCGGAACCGGCGCAGGCAAGATCAGGGAATTTGTGAAACACGGGCTTCCCGTGATCCCGGTTTCTGTGGACCTCCACGGGAAGTTCACCAAATTGCTGGAGCCTGGCGCTCCGAGCCTGAAGGACCCGAACTTCCCCGAAGGCTGGGTGAATTTCTATCGGCAGGACGATTACTGCGCCACAGCTTATTTCTACCTGGACAAACCGACCCACGACCTACCGCCCATGCCTGGGCTGGACGTGCGAACGAAAGGGATCAAGTAGGCCGCCCTGGCGCTCTGCCAGAAGACCTTCTCCTCTGCCCGGCGTCCGTAGCTGCGGAAATACTCCCCCACGATGCCCTGCACAGTAGCCAGCGGAGCAAACCGTTCGCTCACCGGCCAGTTGCTCGCGTAGGTTAGGCGTTCAGGGCCGAACATCTCCCGCATCGCATCGAGCACGGGACGGTAAAACTCCACGTCACGCGGGGCAAGAAGGTGGTGGTGGTCGTCGGTCAGCCGAAGGCGCTGGTCAAACTCTTCGTGCTCGGGACCGGGGCTGGCCTTTTTGTTCCCAAAGCTCGACCAATTTGGTGCATGCGGTTACCGCCAGTTCCATGTCCTGCACGGCCACCCATTCGAGCAGGCCATGAGCATTGTGTTCTCCACAGAACAAGTTGGGAGTGGGAAGACCCCTCTCCGTCAGGCGCGAGCCATCGGTGCCGCCACGCACCAGATGGTCATAGGGCTTCAGGCCCACTGCGGCAAAAGCTTCGCGGGCCAGTTCCACCGGACGCATATCCTTACGCAGCCAGTAGGCCATGTTGCGGTATTGTCTGCGAATCCGGCACTGGATTCGTGCGCGCGGTTCCGTGGCCTGCAACCCCTGGCAGAGGCCTTGAAGGATCTGACGCTTTTCGGCCAGGCCGGCCAGTTCGAAATCACGCAGGATGAATTTGACGAGAGCCTGCTCGACACGGCCATCAACCCGGGTTGGGTGGATCAACCCTTCGCGGCCTCCGGTCGTTTCGGGTGCGCAACGCTCACGCGGCAATGCCCCCAGGAGTTTGCCGGCAAGACAGGCGGCGTTGACCATGCCTTTGGCTCTTGCCTCCATCGGATGGGTGGAGACGCCCTGAATAGTGACCTCGGCCGCATCACCCGAGAAGGTTTCCCAGGAGATTTCTCCCGGTGAGCCGCCATCCAGGGTATAGGCGGCCTCTGCCCCAAGCATTTCCAGATCAAGCTTGTCAACACCCCGGCCGATCTCTTCGTCCGGAGTGAAACAGATGCGGACCGGCCCGTGTTTCAGGTTTGAGTCTTGGAGTAATGCCTCGGCGAGCGTCATCACCACAGCCACTCCGGCTTTGTCATCGGAGCCCAGCAAAGTGCTTCCGCCTGCGGTGACGATGTCTTTGCCTTTGGCGGCTGACAATTCCGGGGAGGTCGCAGGGTCCAGAACCAGCCGGGGATTATCCGGGAATTTGACCACGCCGCCGTCGTAATTGCGATGGACGATTGGTTTGACGCCCTTGCCAGAGCAATCGGGAGCCGTGTCCACATGCGCGAAGAAGGCGATGGCCGGCAGGTTCGGTTTGCGGGTCGTACCAGGTATGCTGGCCATGACGTAGCCGTGCTTGGTCATCTTCACGTCCGCCGCGCCCAGTTCGCCCAACTCCTGCTTGAGCATCTCCAGCAGCACCCGTTGGCCGGGAGTACTGGGAGAAGTGGTGCTCGTCTCATCCGACTGCGTATCGATTTGGACGTAGCGCATGAACCGCGTGAGCAAGGTTCCACTCATGCTGGGACTGTGCCCGGTCTCATCGCCTTGGTCAACGCCTTTCCAAGAGACAACGCTTCGTCGTGATTGAACCCCAGCCGTTCCGCCACGAACGCCGCACAATTTGGCAAGCGTCTAGCCCTCAGGCCTGGCAGGCCCATTGCGCACGGCGCCATCGAACCATTCCTGCGCCGAACGCGGTTTATATCCGTCGTCAGCGCCGGGCTTCGGCAACGCCGCCAGAAAAACTACGTTCTGAGCGAACATGGCTTGCGTGGGCCGATTAAACATGAACACTTCGACCACGACCACCTTCGGACGCGGCGAAGGCAGTTGCGCCATCTGCTGCCAAGCGACGTGAATGGCCCCGCTTCAACTTTGTGGTTGGGCCGGTTGCAACCGGCGGCGAACGACAGAGCCAAGCTGAACAAAAGCAGAGGCCGAAATACTTTTTCCCCCAGTTGCGTTCCCGCCATTTGAGCCATGGCGGCAAGCTCAGCGCCGTTCATAGTAGATCGTGTCCACTTGCTTGATCGGGACGAGCTTTATCCATTTCACCCATGCGGCGGAGCCATCTATGCGGCCGACCGCCAGGCCGTCAGGCCACGGGAAAGGCTTGACCCCAGCATCATACAGCACCAAGGCCGCACCACGCACGTGCGGCATCCAGGAATCCCAAGCATACGGGCGTGAATCGAAACAGGTGCAGGTCATCAATGTCGCAGAGGTCGCCGTGGAATAGTCGGTGGTCTTTTTTGGAGGAACGTACCGGTTGGTCCCCGTGCCGAGACCAAACGGGTCGCGCCCACCCCAATACACCCAACCCAGCAGGACATCATCCGTATTCCAAACATCCGTGCCCACTTGCGCTAAATCGCCTGGCTGAGTGAGCCAGCTCTGGCAATAGGAGTTGTTGGTGACAACCCCATAGCGAAGGAGCGTTTTCCAGGTTTCGCCATTAAACCAGATGAAATCGTCATTGGCTGGGTCCCCGATAGCCGAGCTCCGGGTACCCACCGGCAGATAATCCCTGAAATCGCCCGCATAGACAGTGCAGGCCACACCCCATTGATGGAGATTGCTGACATCCACGGTGCGCCGCGCTCGTTCCTTGGCCTTCGACAACACTGGCAGCAGCAGTGCCGCGAGGATGGCGATGATGGCGATGACGACCAGCAGCTCAATGAGAGTGAAACCGCGCGCTTCAGACTCCGGCCTTAAGGGAGTCTCCCCGGGGAGAATGTTTACACGGTCCATAAATCTCGGCTCCGTTTTCGCTGGTTGTCCAGATCGATACTCCAAAGTCTAGACCACTGGCGGTCCAGGTAAAGCGAATTGTTGCGGGCTGAACTGGTCTATTTCCGGTTGCAGGTTTTGTTGCTCCCACTCCAGGCACGCGGATTGGGATTTGGCGAAGAAGCGGACCCCGTCCTTCTGGTCCTTGACTTCCCATTGTTGGGCGGCGTTGTTGAATTCGACGTTGCTAGCCCGGCTTATTTCGAGTCGGCCGAGTTCATGTAACGGTAGAGCCTCGGTCCAAAGACATCGGGCCGTGCCGTCTGGGGGGAATAGAATTTGGATGTTCGTGGTTTCGATGATTGGATGAGTAAGGGGATTGAATTGACGTTGGGAGGTGGCGAGGGTGGATTACAAATGGTCGTGGCAGCGATTGTTTCGGCAGCGAAGCCATAACGGGGGCGCAATCTTATGCCGATCGGTCCTGGATCAACTGTGGCGGGTTTTTGATCAAGTGGCCATAGCAACGAGGGAGTTGAAAGAATGTGACGGATCTTGGCGGTCGGTGGCGTTATACTTTTGGATATGAATGCAACGGCCCCTGGGCTCATCCTCGGCAGAAAGGTAGAACTGACAACACCGCTGCCCCTCGACTTGCACCACGATCCAGCGGGCCGTCAACATTTTACGACTTGGCGGGGGTGAGCGAATTCAGAGTGCCGAGGAGACAGGCCTTCCTCAGACCTTGAACCGCTACACCTTCAGCCTGATTGAGCTGGCTACCCCAGTTGCACGTCCACCAGGCACTCAGCCGACCTGAGCCGTTTTCTGGCCCCGTACCCCTGGGCAGCCATGCATTCAGCAAGCAAGCCCATACGGGATTCGGATCTCGTCGAAGAAGTTCCTCAGTTCCTGTTGCTCGGCGGCGTCTAATTCTCCTTGGTCGGACCGTATCCGCCAAAGGTTTCCCTCCAGTCGTACTATTCGCTTTCGCATAGATGTCTCAGCGCCGAACCAAAAGCTAACCGATGACCGAAAGCAGGCTAACGGGGTCGAGATTGCAACAGCAAGGGGATCACGCCCCTCCTCATTCGGTCCAGCGTCTGCTTAGCCCATTCTTTTGTCTTCGTCGATTGTTTTGCAACCTTCCGTCCAATCCGCATAAACCTGCCAAAGCTTGATCTTGCCGTTTGCCACCATAGCCTTCCAAGCGGCCGGCATTCCAATTCTGTTTTCCGGGACAAGCCCACGTTTACCGTTATAGGTTCCGGAGGTCGACCCGAAGACGGCCACAACGGCTTTGTCCGCCAGCAACCTCTCGACGTGTATCTCGAAATCGGGGAACAGATGGAAGAACTCCTTCCATCCGGCGGTCATGTTCTCGCGCCCTAACTCGATTCTGCCGGTAGAGTCCACAAAGGCGTGATCCTCCGTCATCAGGTCGGAGATCTCAGAAGGGTTGCGTCGATTGATGGCCGCGATAAATGCCTCTACGACGCTGATCTCGCTGGAAGTCATTGTGTTTCGTCCGTTGGGCTAAGCATGGTCATTAGAGTGGTGGTTTGCCCGGTGAACCGTTAAATTCAGGTCCAATGGAACTTCTGCCTCCGTTTCAAAAAGACCAGCAACGCGGCAACGACTGAGCGCACTCATGAGGCAATCTTAAACTCCTACCCCGGCAAGTCAAGCCCCATGGGGCCGTTCCGGAGCGCGCCCAAGCTTCCGCCCTCAATCTCTTGTCACCTTTCCGACGACTTTGACCCGGCTTCCTTCGACGGCCCATCCCTTTGGAATGTCTCCACCCGGCCAGATCCTGCCCACAAAAATACCGGGTTGATCTCGATTCCACTCCTTTTGGATTTTGCTCTCCGGGACACTTGGCGACACTTGGCGACTTGTCCAAAACGCTGCTTAGAAAGTAACCACAAAACGAGAGCCCGGACGAGGTCGGCTCAGGGGCGAAGCAATGACACGATGGTCCGGAACTTCGTGGTATTGTCGCCAGGGTCCTGCAATGTGGCATCGTTATCGCCCGGGTCCCACAGCTTGGGAGCGAAGGCTTGCTTGGTGGTGCTGAAGGAAACGTGGAGGTCGCCCCAGAGGGCGTTGATACCGACGGGATGGTGAGCGGTGGTGTGCGGCCGAGTGTTGACAGTGTAGATCAGGTCGGTGGTTATGCTTCGCTGGCTGACCAGTTCGGAGGTCTTCTTGGCCACCAGTGACCACTGCTCCTGGCCCGGTGGGGGATTGGCCTTCGCCAATTGGCTGGATTGGGGGTAATACATGTAGTTGCCGCGGACGCCGTCACGTTGGTCGTCGCATTTGGGCCATGCGTATGTGGCGTTCTCATAATACTTCAGTTCGAAACGAACCGGCAGTTGATCCGCGTGGCGAAGCCCCGGATCGTAAAAGCACTGGTACACCCGCATCTGTTTGGTCGTCCAGAGATAGGCCAGGTTCAAAGGCAGATTGGTGAGGGCCGGCTGCCCCGCCGGCCCGTCGAACAGAAAATAGCTCCGCCACGGTGTGTAAGGGTTCGGTTCTTCCGGATTGAACTCGGGCGGCGGCAGTCGATCGTTGGAATCACTGGCGTACATGGATACGCTCAGGCCGAGTTGGCGCAGGTTGTTGGTGCAACTGACCCGGTTGGCTTGCACCTTGGCATTGGTCAGCGTGGGCAGGAGCAGGCTGGCCAGGATGGCGATGATGGCGATGACGACCAGCAGCTCAATGAGAGTGAAGCCGCGCGCTTCAGACTCCGGCCTTAAGGGAGTCTCCCCGGGGAGAATTTTCACACGGTCCATAAATCTCGGTTCCGTTTTCGCTGGTTGTCTAGGGCGATGCTCCAAAGTCTAGACCGCTGGCAGTCCAGGTCAAGCGGGTTTTTGCGGACTCCGGAGAGCCTGTTTTGGCCTCGGACCAACGAGGGACCTTCGAGGCGCCAGGGCCAGCCAGACCAAACCCGCTGGAGCAGCACCACCATACACACCAAAAGCACGCGCACCCTGAAGAAAGACGCTTGTCTCTCCCTTGCCCCGGCCACTTGCAGTGACTTGGCGGCCGCCTCTTCAGCCCGCTTCCTTTCCGCTACGACCCGCCTATCAGACACCATCAGTAGCGGCAGGGCTTCATAAATTCAGCCCTGTCTGACTACATCTGGTTTGGTCAACTTTGAAAACACAGGCAAGGACCGCAGCTATGCAGAATTCTTGCGGCGCCCTGGTGAGGTCCGCTTGCTGGTGCTTGATGTCTGGCGGTGTGTGCCTGACTTTCTTGGTGATTACGCCGCTCCAAGGCGTGTGGGAGGAAAACCAGACAGGCGCTGATCAACCCGTCCCCTGTACCGCCAAGCTCAGGATCTCGCCTGGTTCACATTGGACAACGACTTCAAACGGGCGGCAGCACACCTCGCAATCGGTCGTGAATCGCTGGCTGGGGATGCTCGTGTCAATGGCCAGGTCAAAGCTCTGGCCGCAACATGGGCACTGGATGGTCTCGGTGACTTCCATTCTCGGTCGCTGGCTGGAATATTCATCTGAGCGGGCGTGATTTCAACCAGTGCATTCGGAGCTTGGTCGGAAAGCCTATTCCCTCCACAACGGCCGGCCAATTTGGAGCCGATACGTCAGCTCATCGTGCGCAACCGACGCTCACATTCCTGCAACGGTGGGCTGGGCCACGGTAAGCGGGATCCGGGAGAAAAAGCTCTCGGCACGCTCACGCATATCCTCCAGGGACAATGCTCGTGCGAGGTCAACGTCGAACTGGCGCCCGAACTTGAAGTTGGCGGCAAAATACTTCGTGAACATCTTCAACCGCCGCAAAGCCATCGCCGGAGGAAAATCCTCGATCACAAAATGACACATCTTCCGCCAAATGGCCGCCAAGTCCACAGCCGCAGGGCGGTCCCAGGTTTTCCGCAAATCGCCAGATGAAGCTGGGAAGGAGGGGGAGGAGCTTGACGTTCTTCCAGGCCTGCGAGTTTTCACTGGGCATTGGCGCGCCTACTTCGATCTTCTTGCACACCGGACAACTCCTTCCACCAGTGTGCTGCCCAGCGTCTCGCCGTAAAAGCTCATGCTCGCCTCGTAACCGCCCTTGCGGTACTCCTCTGCTGGCAGAGCGTAGCTGACCCATTCATCAGCCAAGCCGCCGATCGTGACGCAACGCGCGCCGGTGATTCGCCGCGTCTCGAGCTTGGCTTCTAATCCAAGCTGGGCGGCCATTTCGCCCGGCACTCCCAGGATCACCCAGTCGTCCAGCCGAAGGAATGTGCTGTGGGTTGCCGAGGGGACGAGCCGATCCAGGAAATCCTTCATCCTGGCCGGGTCCAGCCCGTATTCAGCGCCGCCGCTTTTCATGAAGTCAGGATGGGGCTGGCGCTGCGGCAAGACGATGGTCTCAGTGTGATAATCGAAGACTGTCACGGCCCTCGGCTGGACCTTCTCCCAGGCCCGCCAGGCGAGAATGCCCATCTCTCGGCCATATCGCTCCGCCCTCTCCCAGTTGCTGGCGCAATCGGAGGGCGGCGTGGGCGATTGATCCCCCTCGGCGCCATTGTAGTACATGACGGTCACCCCATGGCCAATGAGGGCCTCCATGGTGCGCTGCAGATGCCCCGGCCAATCGCCTGAAAACAACATGTCTTTGGCGTCCATAAAAGTCGGGTGTGCAGTCCAGTTGACAAGCACGGCTAAGGGCCGTCCATCGAGGGTATCGATGCGGGCGACGCCCAGGTCCGTGTCGTGTATAGCCGCGCCGTGCCGGCGATTACGATTGCGGTCCGGGACAGAAACCACCGCCGAGGCCGCCGTGACCGCCACCAGGTTCTTGCTGGCGTCGCCGATCACTCTCGCCAGCCGGTCGGCCGTCTCGTCCAACAGTTCTTTGTGGAAGATGCCCGCCTGGGGTATCCCGAATCCGTTGCCAGGATGCAACGCCATCATATCGATGCTGGTGTGGGAATGACTCGGCAAGAGCAGGACTTGCTCGGCGCTCAATGCGTTGGTAGCCAGGCGTCGGATGACCGCCGCCTTGAATCCAGGCGGGAACGCCAGGACATCGGCAGTGACCACGGCAAACTTGCGTTCGGCCTGAGCCAGTACCAATGCCTTGGCCCAGACGCCATCATGCACTCCGGTGGCGGGCCGGCTCATGCGCGCTCCGTATCCTCCCAAGGCCGCCTTCATTTCCAAAGGCGGGGTTAAGTCTATGCGAGCGGCGCCGGCTTGCAGGGGTGAAGCGCTGGATGCCAAGGCCGGCACGCCGGCAAGGAGCATCCAGGTCGCCCCCAAAACCCCAAGCCGCTTGGACAAAAACATGAAAATCACAACCGGATTGTTGGCGGAAGGCGGCCTGCGTCGTCAAGACAACTGATAAGAAATTCGGATCAACCCCGGTTGTGCCCGTTCCATATTCGAGACCACGCCCGGCACATCAGGCACCGCGGCAGTTTCTGCCGACAGTTTCTGCCGACAGTTGCTGCAGATAAGCGCCGCAAAGCTTCCGCTTCGGCGTATGAGGAGTGAATTCATCAGATGGCATGTCAATTGCTTTGCAGGGGCAGGACTGCCCGAGGCGTATTCGGCCTGTGAAACGGTTGCAGCGGCACTTGAAACCAAGTGCCCGCAGGCGGCCCAAAAAGTTATGCTCTGGCTTGATCCCGAGAAGTTGTTGTCGCCCGTCCCACCCGCCGCGACCGGCCTTTCCCATCGATTGCGCTTTGGGCTAATTGCGGCCACGCGCTTCGACATGGACGCCTATGGGTATAATCGGCTCGAGTTGCTGGGCATCGGGACGCTGGCAGCGTATATCCAGGAGCGATTGCCGGCCGTGGAGGTCATCATGCGGGAGCGCATCGAGGACCTGATAGCTGACAGGCCTGACGTCATCGGGATCGGCGCCATTACGGAGAATTACGGGATAGCCATAGCCTGGGCCATGAAGGTGAAGCGGGAATTGGACATTCCGGTCATTGTCGGCGGCGCGCACATCTCCCTGCTGCCCTTATCTTTGAAGAGTTGCTTTGATGTCGCCGTTCTGGGCGAAGGGGAGCTGACGACCGTGGACCTGCTCGCCTCGCTCATTGTGAACCAGGGAATAGACTATGAGCAACTCGAGCGAATTCCCGGTCTGTTCTATTATCGGAATGGCGAACCCCATTTTACCGGCAAACGGGGGTTGATACAGGATTTGGACGTCCTCCCGCACCTTAGGCGGGAGCAGTTGCCTTTCTGGAGACCGCGGCAAGACGCACACGTGTTCACCTCGCGAGGTTGCCCGTACCGCTGCAATTTTTGCTCCTCGACCAGGCTCTTTCCAAAATATCGCACGCATTCAGTGGACTACGTCGTTCAGGACATCGAGCGGCTGGTTCGGGTTGGCGGGATCAACCACATCACCATCCTGGACGACCTGCTGGTGGCCGATCGCCGGAAGTTCTCCGCTCTGGTCTCTCGCATCGAGGCCAAGGGCCTCAATCAGTCCTGCGGCTATATCATCTTGCTGCGCGCGAACATCGTGGATGACGAGTTGTGTGTCTTGCTCAAACGCCTTAACACGTCCGGGATCGTAATGGGCATCGAATCGTTCAGCGATAACCTTCTCCGGTACTACAATAAAACCGGAGTCACCGCAGCGATTAACCAGGCAGCTATCGACAAGCTGCACCAGCACCAAATCCGGGCTTCGTGTTGCTTTATCTTTGGTGCTCCGATTGAAACCCGGACCGACCTGGTAACCACCCTCCAAGCCGTTCACCGAAACCTGCAGGACGGCAAAATCGACAATATCTACTGGGGGCTATTAAAACCGTACCCCGGCACCGACATGTGGGAATGGGCCGCAACCAGAGGACTGGTCGGTTATGACACCGACTGGGAGAGGTTTATGCAGACCAATTTCGACCGGAACCGGTTCTTTGAGGACAACTCCGAATTCTATCTTTGCGAGTCCCTTCCCAAAGGGGAGTTCCTGGCCATCCTGGATGATTGGTTCAGGAGGTTTAGCGCGGTAAAGAAGGATTGGGGTTATGGCTATCAGGAGCCAATTCCGCCAAGCCGCCCGGCACGCTCCTCGACGCGACCACTAGCCCGTCAACAAGCGTGATTTTTTCACCCGATTGAACCGAATTTAGCCAGCCGTGGCCGGTATGGCCGCGTTCGTTGGCGCGTCGGATACTCGATATCGTGCGGGTAACTTTCGCGTCAGTCATGGCTTCGCTCCTTCAGGCGAGGCTCGCGTACGTGGGGTGGTACAGTTGGCCTTCGACGAATTTCCGCACGTCCGCCGGCCGCGGAACCGTCGCCAATCCCTTGTCGAACATAAATTCAGCGACGCGGACTGCCGTGGTAATCTCCACTTCGAGAATATTGCTTTGTGAGGGAAAAAGCATTCCACGGGCGCGATCACTGTCACCAACTTGGTCTGCATTGGCTTGAGCCGCCGCAATAAAAACCTCATCGGTCACCCGCTTGGGCCGGGCAGCATAGATGGCTAGTCCGACGGCGGGGTAGATGTAGAAGTTATTTGCCTGTCCAGGATGAAAAGTTCGACCATTCAGCGCCGCATCGGGGAATTGCACGCCTGCGGCGAAGAGCGCCTTGCCCTTGGACCACGCATAGGCCTGTTCGGCGCTGCACTCCGCCTTTTCGGTCGGGTTCGAAAGAGCAAAAATGATGGGTCGATCGTTGAGCTTCGACATAAGTTCCACTACATGCTGCGTAAACGCGCCGCCGGTCGTGCTATAACCAATGATCACGGTCGGTTTAATCTCCTTTATGCTCTCGACAAAGTCCTTCGTCGGGACCGCCTTGTGAGCATAGACCTTTTGTTCGGCCGATATGTCCTTTCTCGATGGTTCGATCAGTCCGTTTATGTCGAACATTGATATTCTGCCTATGGCGGCTTCCTGGCTCAAACCTTTCTGGCGCATGGCTGCAACCGTTAGGTTGGCCGTCCCGATGGCGGCCGAACCTGCGCCCAGAAACAGGATGCGCTGATCAGTCAGTTTGCCGCCGATGATTTCCAGCGCAGTGGTCAAACCGGCGAGGGACACGCTTGCTGTGCCTTGGATGTCGTCGTTGAAACATAGAATCCGGTCACGATATTTCGCCAGAAGGCGGATGGCGTCGGTGCCCTTCCAGTCCTCAAAATGAACGCAACATCCGGGAAACACCTTTTGTACGGCATGGACAAATTCATCCACAAATTCATCCAACTCTTGCGTTGGCGGAGGCCTTTGGCGGATGCCCAGGTAAAGCGGGTCCGTGCGCAGGACGTCATTGGTTGTCCCAATGTCCAGCAACACGGGCAGCAGATCATGCTGTGGCACTCCAGCGCACGCAGTGTAGAGCTGCAGTTTTCCGATCGGAATGCCCATGCCGTTGGCCCCGATGTCTCCCAGGCCCAAAATGCGGCCGCCGGTCGAAACACAAAGAATGCGGATATCTTTCACCGGCCAATTTCGTAGAATTTCGGCCACGCGCCCTTTGTGACGAATGGAGACATACATGCCGCGAGCTCGCCGGAATATGTCGCTGAACTTCAAGCAGGCCTCGGCCACGGTCGGATCGTAGAGGATTGGCACGAAACGCATCGGGTCGGACATGACGACCTTGAAGAAAAGCGTCTCATTGCGGTCAAACAGGCCGTTTAAATAGATGTAGCGTTCCAAGTCATTTGACTTTAGTTCGAGATGCCCGAGCACGCGCTCGACCTGGCGATCTATGTTTTCCACTTCATCGGGCAGCAGCCCGGTCAAACCGAGGTGCTCGCGTTCCTCGTTCGTGAAGGCAGTGCCCTTGTTGAGCGCCGGATCTTCCAACAGCGCCATGCCTTTCGGATAATTCTTTTTCTGTGGCGTCTTGTTGTTCATTTTGACAACTCCTGTGTAGTTTGATTTTTATTTAACTTGGCTTTGCTGGCCTGCCACAAATGGCCGGACCATTTTCGCCGGATCAACAATCCGATCGAATTCATCTTCGGTCACAAATCCCAGCTTTAAGGCCGCTGCCTTTAGCGTCAGATCATTGTCCATTGCGTAGTGCGCAATCTGCGACGCTTTGTCATAGCCAATGACAGGCGAGAGGGCCGTCACCAGCATAAGCGACCGTTCGACGTATTCGTTGATCTTCTTCAGGTTGGGCAGCGTGCCCTCGACCAGGAACTTCCGAAAGTTGGTACAGCCGTCGGTCATGATCCTGATGGAATGAGCGAGGTTGTAGATGATCAGCGGTTTGTAGACGTTCATTTCGAGGTAGCCGCCTGCGCCGCCAAAGCCCACCGCCACGTCATTGGCCATCACCTGCACGGCGATCATAGCCAGCGATTCGGCCTGCGTCGGGTTTATCTTGCCCGGCATGATTGATGAACCCGGCTCGTTCTCCGGGATCAGGAGCTCGGCGAAACCAGCTCGCGGACCGCAGGACATGAGGCGGATGTCATTGGCGATTTTATAGAGTGACACGGCCACGGTGCGCAAGGTACCGGAAAGCTGCACCAACGCGTCGTGAGCACCCTGGACGGCAAACTTGTTGGGCGCGCTGACAAAGGGCAGACCCGTGAGGCGGGAAATTTCAGCGGTGGCGGCTTCGGCGAAGCCCGGCGCCGCATTGATTCCGGTTCCTACTGCGGTGCCGCCGAGCGCGAGGCGGTAGACGCTCTTGAGGGCGTCCTCAATCCGTTCGAGATCATCGGCCAGCATGCCGGCATAACCGGACCATTCCTGGCCGAGCGTGAGTGGCGTGGCATCCTGCATGTGCGTACGTCCGATTTTGACAATGTCCTTCCATTGTTCAACCTTCTTCATGATCGCATCACACAACGCCTTCACGGCCGGGACAAGCCGTTGCTTCACGTTAACAGCCGCCGCCAGATTCATCGCGGAGGGGAAGGTGTCGTTGGACGATTGCGACATGTTGACGTGGTCATTGGGATGAACCGGCTTCTTGCTCCCCAGCGGCGTCCCGGCGAGCTGGCAGCAACGGTTGGATATTACCTCGTTCACGTTCATGTTGAACTGCGTCCCGCTTCCCGTCATCCAAACGTGCAACGGAAACATGTCCTCATGCCGGCCCGCAAGGATCTCGTCACACACCTCGACGATCAATTGATGGCGTTCGTCATCGAGGCGTTTACCGGCATGGTTGGCGTTGGCGGCGGCTTTCTTCAGGAGGACATAGGCGCCAATCATTTCGCGCGGGATCAGGTCCCTGCCGATGCTGAAGTGCTCGAGCGAGCGCTGCGTTTGGGCGCCCCAGAGCTTGTCAGCGGGAACGGCTACCTTGCCAAGGCTGTCGGCCTCTTTACGAACGTCTGGCATGTTATTTCCTGTCGTTTGCAAAATGACAATTACCGCGCCCCGACAATGACCGGCTTGTTCCTACCCAGGGTGGCCATAGTCTTTTTGTTCAAGTTGAGATGCGCCTGGACGAGCTTGGGCGTGGTCAACCCCATCCATTGGTTCAGCGACACGTCGGCAAAGTAAGGGCTCCGGAACATTTCCAGATAGCGTAAGGGCTCTGGTCCGGTGTTCTCGACGTAATGCCCCATCGCAAACGGCGCGTAACCCACATCGCCAGCCTGGAAATCGAACGTCACTCATTGTCTTGACCTGCGGTTTTTCCGAATATAGCTCATCCCTCCGCCAATCTCCACCGGCTGTTTGCGATTTCTCAAAACGCGAAGGCTCTAGAGTCCAGCCCCCAAATCACGCCCCTCTTTGCTCCTCAATGCAGATCCGACAAACGCTGGCGGCAAAGAAGTGCCAACCGCCATGAGTTCATCCGGGGTCTCTTGTAATTGGCCCTGGTGATGGGGACACTTGAAAAAACGGCCGGGGTGCTTGCCCTCGCCACCCTCCCGCCTCCTCTTCCCCTCCCCCAGCCACCAGAATCGCTCCTGACCGTGTCCACGCTCCACCCCCAGGCCATTAAACCCACGACCGGGACCGCCGCTCCATCCTCTCAATCCCCATGGCCGCCGCCTTCATCCTCCTGGGTCTTGACCTCGGGCTGACCAAGGGGACCAGTGGCGGGCGGGTTGGACATCAGGAGTAGTCCATCCGGAGCCATCGGTGGTTGAGATTCAGGGCTTGCAATAAGCGAACCAGCCGTCGTATATTCACAGTTGGGCCGCTTGGCGCTTATGAAACGTTATGTTCTATTGCTTACGGTTTGCGCTTATTGGTTCGTTTTGCATTCGGCGCTTGCCGCTACGAATCTGCTTTCCATTTATCTTGTCGCCGACAACATATTTCCGCAATGGCGGCCGGGCACAATGCCCGCACCTGACAGCTTACGGCTTATAACGCCGCCTGTGCTTGCAGATACCGATTTCGTAAGCTTCGATACCACAAACCAGACGTTCTCCATAACTCCCGACGCCGCGAAGCGATTGGAGGCGAGCATAAAACACGGCCCGCCCACTATCTTGCGAAACGGCGTTTTTTTGCTAATTCCTTATCCGGCTCCGTTCGTCCTTAAAGCTTCGGCTGAGGCAATCTATGTAGGAGCGTTTTATACAGAGGTTTCTTCCAGTTCATTCGCAGGGCCGGTCATTCTAGCAGACAGAATGTTCATTAGTGCCAGTCTAACTAACAATGTGACATTTCGCATTGAGTTAGGGTATCCCGGAACATTTCCAGGGACGCCCGATCCACGACGGGACAGTAGAGTTGTGTCGGCTGTCCAGAAGTTGTTTGCTCATGAGAACAAATAATCAATGCCCTGACTTTCCACTGGAGCCGCCAGGCGCCGCCCTTTCTGCCTTCTGCGTCGGCAGGAGCTTTGCCGCTCCTCGGCTTCGTCGCTCAGGAGGTGGCGTCTGAGGAGAACCCGGTCATTGACCTTGGAGACATCACCATTGTCGAGAGACAATGGACAATAAACCGTCCGGCGGGGACCCGGGTCAGGAATCCTGGGCCTGCTCTACTTGCCGCCGACGCTCAGCACGGCCACACCCTGTGCCGATTCATCGCCCTTCTCGGCCACCGCCCGCACCACCACCTCGGGCCAGGAGAGTTTAGGCACAGCCAGGTCGCACTCGAAATGTTGTCCGTCTGCAACAGCCGCCGCCGAGGCCAGCACAAACTGGTTAGCCTGGGCGCGGTTTTCCTGCGCGGTCCGGATACGGGCGGCGCGACTCGTCGGCGTGTCCGGGGGAAGCGGCTCCAGCGTGACCGGACGCGAGGCCAGCGGGCGTTCGAGCGTCACGCGGAGCGCGGCGCCCGCCAGGCCGGCCGGCACAGTGCCCTTCACAACCAGGCCCTGGCCCGCGCGAACCGGGCCGGCGATGTCCAGGGACACATCTACCGGCACCACCGGCAGGCGCAAGGCGGGGTCGCCCAGCAACATCCACATTTCCAAATCCTCCAAACGCTGCATTGCCAGGGGCACCTTGCCGTCGGTCCCGTCTCCGTGGTCCAACAGCCTGAACGTGAGCGTGTCGATCGGCCCCCGGGCCAGCCCGGCCTGCACGGCCAGCCAGTAATCTGCGAGGCGGGAGGGGAATGGCGCGTGGGCCAGGCACTTCAGCAGGCCGTCGCCCGCCAACAAGCCTGCGGCGCCGTAGCTCACGGCGGTGGCCCCGATGACCGCCGCCGGCCCCGCCGGGTCCCGCATCGCCGCATGGCAGTAGCCATCCTCGCCACCCCATTCGCACCCAAAACAACCGCAACTGAGGAACAGGCCCTGTCCCGGCCTCGGCGTCAGCACCGCCCAATCGTTCCGCGAGAAGAAGGTCGAATTAGCCGACCACAGACCCTCGCCGCCGGAATGCCCCATATAAACCGAGAACAGCGCGCCCGATAGGAAGCAGTCTCTCGCCGCGTCGTGGAGGGCGGGGGTCGGGCAATAAAAAGCCGAGCAGGAAAGGTCGAACAGCGCGTTCAGGCTCCAGGCCGGGTGCAGCCTCCCGAGCCGTTGTGTCAGCAATTGCTCAACGAACATGTCCGCCGCCACTCCGGCGCCGAGGTTGCCCTGGATGAGGGCCAGCCGGCTCCGCCAGGCGCCTGGGCGGCGGGAATTCTGTTCCAGGTCCAACGTCTTGCGGACCATGGCTTGCATTTCCTCGGGCGTGCGGGCCGGGAATCGGCCTACCGCCGCGGCGCACTCCCCGTCCCCGTCCCGCCGCGGCAGACCATACGCATAGTCGCTGGGCAGGCTTCTCATTACGCCGTTGCACCCAGGCACAGCGGGCACGACGATTCGCTGCGCCTCCGAGGGATCGGGCGTCCCCGCCGTTCCCGCCAGCAACACATAGCCCGGCCCTTTGACCAATCCGAGCAGCCGGTGGATGCGCCCAGCAAGCGGGGCGCCTTGTGAGAGCCAGATCTCCTCCGGGCTCAGCACCTCGGTCGTTTCGACGACAAGGACCCTCAAGCCCTCGGCGCGCCGACATTCGATGAGGGGCTCCAGGGCAGCGCGGAATGCCGGAGCGGTTACTGCCAGCCAGACTCCTTGCGTCGAGGCCAGGGTGTCCGCGGCCTCGGACGGCTCCGAACCGCGCGGGTGAGGCGCACCGGGCAGCCTCCCGGTTCCGACCGCGGCCTGGCGGATGCGCTCGATGAAACGATCATCTCCAGCGCCGGCATAAAACCGCGCGTCAGCCAGCCAGCCGTCAAAAGCGAGGATGCGGTGGGGCCCGTTGCCGAGGTAGAAGGCGCCATTGGTCCCGAACCCGACGGCATGGCCGGGTGTTGCGATCGTGGCCACGCGCGTCGCCCGCATGGACTCGGCGCCCAGGTAACCGAGGACATTGGCGCCGTCATAGACCAGGGCGGCAAAGAGCCACTGGTTGGTCGGGAGACAGAAGGGGAGGTAGCCCGCCGCGGCGACGCCGTTGACCCGGAATTGGACCCCGCCGGCGCCCAGCAACTCGATGTCGAGGCTGTCAGGCCCCCCTGGGACAAGAGTATCCCCTGCGGTTCCCAGCAAGAAGAGGCGGGACCAGCCCGCCAGGGTGTCCTGTTTGAACCAGAGTGTCGCGGTCAGGGCCCGAACCTGGCCGAACCCGAGGCAGGCGTTGGTCGCGGTGGCCACGACGGCCCTGCGTCCTGGTCGCGGCGCGCGCCTCGACAGGTGCAGCGCGCCGCCCCGGTGCGCCGGCCCGGCGCCGGGCACGGCTTCGCAGCCTGCGGGCGCGCCCTGCCTGTCCAGGCTGTGCAGCACAAAGCCAAGGCCTCCTTTGCTCGAGTCGCTCGCTGTGCTGTCCCCGGCGGCTTCGGCGAAGTCGAACCGGAATTTCAGGGCCGGCTCCTGGGCGCACGCCGCGCCGCAGAACAAACACAGCGCGCCCAGGAAGGCAATCTCCGTCCAACCACGGAAAGGCCGATTTCGCGTCTCGCGTTCTTTCATGGTGTCCTTCGTGAGTAAGGACGCTAAACTCACCCCACTGGTTGCGGCAAGAGTTAACTGCGGTAGCTGCCCACCGGTTTGGCTGCTCGTCTTATTTCGACACCCTCTGCACGACGAGCACTTCGACCGGTCGTCTGGCCACCGTCAACTCCAGACCGAGTCGTTCTCGGACGGCACGGATGAGCGCGTCGGTCGTTGCGCGTTCATCGCCTCCGACCGCCCACTTCAGTTCGAAATCGTAGCCGTTGGTGAGTCCGGTCTCATCGATCACGGGTTTGCGCAACCAGGCTTCCAACGTCCCGGCGATGCACCCGCTCGACTGGTTGATGGCTTCAACTCGACCAGGTTCGCAAGAGTAAGTGGAACCGCCGCTGGACACGGTCGGCGCCAAGCCAACGGCGTTTGGCAGCGCGACGGAAAGAAGGAGTACGTCCATCTCATTGGTCTGTCGTTTTGCCACCAACCCAAACGCAGCCTCCACCGCCGGCCGCAGCCAGCTTCTAGCGGCGGCGTCCTCTTTCGCGGGTGTTTTCACGACGAAATCGAATTTGCCAGCGGGAAGGGTGGAATTGGTCAGGATCCGAACCGGGCTGATGCCGTAGCACGAACTGAGGAGATCGAAGACCGTCATTCCGGATATAGTCAGGCTGCCGTTTACGGAACAACTCATGCCGCTGCCAGGTTGGGGGTCGGCAGAACTGGGCTGAATCAGCACCTGGAACAGGGCGGGTTGCCCCCGGTTGGACTCGTATGGAACTTCGCCGGCGCGGGTACCTCCTTGTTGCGTTGGCTGCGCCAGGGCGAGTTTCTTGCCGGCCAACACGTCGCTCAAGGCCTGCTCGGTCAACTCCACCGGGTGGGTGATGGCCGCGATCCTTCCCGTCTTGTCCACGACTACGGTGTGGGGGATGCTCGTAATGCCATAATCCTTGAACATGGACTTGTCGGTATCCAGGCCGATCCAGGCATGCATGGGCTTTTTCTTCAGGAACGGGGCGATGACTTTTTCATCTTCATCGGTGACGGCGATGAATTGCACGGGCCGGTCTTTGAATCGGTCGGCCAAATCATTGAGATGGGAAATGGCGCCTACGCACGGCCCGCACCAGGTAGCCCAGAATTCGAGCACCACGACCTTGCCCTTCAGGGCGCCCCAACTCGCTTTGGTCTCCTCCGGCGCTTGCAAGAGAGTCTTCAACTTCAGCGGTGGAGGCTGGTCGCCTGCCTTGGGTTGGCTGCTTTGGCCTCGTGCGAGAGGGAAGGCGGCGAAAGCCATTGCTGCGACGATGGACGAGAAAAGTTTTTTCATATAGGCGTTTTCGGCGGTTCGATAGGTGTTGCCCGCCGTTACACGGGCGGATTCTTGGCCCGGGATGCATCCGTCAGGCGGGCTTTCCGTTCCTCTTCCAGGGCGATGGCCGCCTTCCGGCCCACGATGAAGTAGAAGAGCAGGCAAGCCGTGCCAATGCCACACGGAACCAGCGCATATAGCGCCGCATCGCCTCCAGCGTCAGTACGCGATACGGTGAAATGCAGCGCCAGGTATAATGTCAGGCCCCCAAACACCAGAACCAGTCCGGGCAAAAGTGTTCCGTGCGCTGAGCGTCGTGATGGCTCTTCGTGGAAGAAGTCCTCCGGCAAAGGCGGCAGCTCGATCCCCTTCTCAAGGGCCGCCATTCGCTCCTGGTGATACAGCGCGAACATGTCCCTGCGCTTTCGGTAGTTCAGAAAGAGGCTGAGCATTCCGGCTCCGAAAACCATCACGATGGCGACGATGGGAATGAGAATAATTAGGATTCCAGGTTCCATAAAAGATTATACTCTTGGCTGTGCTTTTGGTTTTGCGCTGCCGCTGTGTTTTTCACAACCGGCTCTGTTCCCTCTTTCAGACTCCGGCTGCCTCCCAATTGTTTCAAATACGTTTTGAAACCTGGCGGCCCTGAGCGCAGTATAAAGAACGTGCATAAAGCCCAACGGCAGGCGGCTTTGCCGGAGCAACACGTCGACCGATGGAAGAAAAAGACATTTTGGGGCTGCTCGAAGCCCGGCAATACAGCGAGGCTCTTGCGCCGTTGCTCGAACGCTTCAAAGACAAGGTGTTCCGGCTCGCCTTCAGCATCATGCACAACGAAACCCAGGCCGAGGACGTCACACAGGATATTCTCGTGAAAATCTGGAAGGGACTTCCCGCCTATCACGGCGGCGCCTCTCTCTCCACTTGGATCTACACCATCGCCCGCAATACCTGCCTCACCGAACTGAAGCGGCGCGACAGACATCCCACCGTGTCCCTGCAAGAACCGGAAATGGAAGCCGCCTCCGGCTGGATTCCGGCCCTTCAATCCCTGGATCCTGAACCCGGATCGGAGATGGATGTGGAAATCCTACTGGCGAAATTGCCGGTAAAGTACCGGCAGGTCATCACGCTGTTCTATTTGGAGCAGAGAGCTTACGAAGAGGTGGCCCTTATGCTCGGCATCCCCTTGGGCACGGTCAAAACACTCCTCTTCCGGGCGAAAAAGGAACTGTTGCGAATCAATTCCCGGCAATTGCGAACGGTTCCGACCGAGGCCGACCGGCCTGAAACAAACCCAAAGCGAATCGCGGCTGCTGCGGACGTCAGCGGCTTGCCCAGGGCCGGCAATTCACCCAATCTTGTCCTATTGTGATTTATGTCGTGCGAAGAAATTGAAAACCAGATTCTGGAGTATCAGGAAAACCAGTTGTCCCTCGCCCAACGTGTGGAAGTGGAAACCCATCTTGCCGCTTGCGCCGGCTGCCGGATATTCGCCCGGCAACTCCAGCAACTCGATGCGGCGCTCTCAGCCAGCGTCAAAGTTCCGGCATTATCGGCCGAATTCGACCGGCGACTTCAGGAACGGATTCAGGGTGCGCCAGCAGCCCTGTCAGAGGCGGAGCGGACCGAGCGCAGACGCCAGTTGCAAGCCGAGTTCGAGGCAGGCCAGGCGCGAATCAAGCGTTGGTCGTTCGCGTTGGACAGCTTGCTGAAGCATCTGACTTGGCCCGCGCTGGCCATCCTGGCGGGTTGGCTCACCTGGCGCTTCACAGGGCCGTTGACAGTCCACCTCAGTGCCCAAAGCCTGGGGGGTGTTGACCCAAACCTGCTCCCTTGGTTGGCTGCCAGCGCAGTCTTTCTAGCCGTCGGCCTGGCCGAAGCCTTCCCGCGACAATGGAAATTCCTCAGGTCTTGGTAGGTGCTCCCCCGGCCGGATACGATACTTGCGTCAAACCATAACTTTTCAATTTTTCTCACGGGTGGTCTGGTGGTCCGCGAGCGTAGCCCTGCCATTCGGGCTCGGGCCGCTTATGCCCTGCGCCGTATCCAACCCCAGGCTCCCTCGAAGTGACGGTCGAGGGGTGGGGCGGTCGGGCATCCCAGGGGTATCCTCCATGGTCCATGGGACAGGGCCGTTGTTACTTTTTGGCGACTGCGGCAACTCTATTGGCGAAGATGAATGATGAGCAACTCATTCGGGAGTATTGCCTCCAAGGCAGCCAGGAGGCCTTTGCGGAACTGGTGCGCCGCTACGCCGGGCTGGTCTATGGGACCGCTCGCCGACACGCGGGCGATGCCTTCGCCGCCGAGGAAATCTGCCAAGAGGTTTTCTGCGCCCTGGCCCGGCAGATTGCGTCCATCCGGAAGCCTGGGCAGCTTTCCTCCTGGCTTTACGGGACTACGCGCCGGCTCGGAGCGATGCACGTCCGAGGCGATCAACGGCGCGTGGCGCGCGAGAAGGCGGCTACCCTCATGAACTCAAACGATATGGATGCCGGGCCATCATGGGAGAGCGTCGAGCCATTGTTGGACGAGGCCCTGGAGAACCTGGGAGAGGAGGACCGCGCCGCCATCCTGGGCCGCTTTTTCCGGGGGATGTCGATGGCGGAGGTTGGCGAGGGGCTGGGGGTCAGCGAGGCGGCCGCCAAGATGCGCGTGGGGCGCGCGGTGGAAAAGTTGAGGACGTTTTTCGCGCAACATGGCGCCGCGTGTTCGGCAGCCGCGCTGCTATTGCTCCTCGAGCGCAACGCCGCCGCGCAGCCCTCGGCGTCGGTCATCGGCTCAGTGCTCAGCCATGTGGCCAGGTCGGGCATCCGCTGGCCGGACGCCGCGTCTGTTTCGAAGACCGGGCCTTACTCCCGGGCGGTGTTGCCTGTGGCGGTTGGCGTGGTGCTCCTGGGCCTGATATGGATAGGGTATGACCGAGCCTTCCCAGCCAGGCGCGCCGCACAGGCTCTGTTGGCGGAAGGGGCCAAAGGCACACAGGACCCCGCGCCCGTCCCGCGTCCCACCAATGCCTTGCAGGCGCTCCCATCCGGAAATGGCCTCAGGTTGACAGTCCTCGACGCTGGCAACTCGGCGCCCCTTGCCGGGGTCAAGGTCACCGCCACCCTGATCCAGCTCCGCGGCGAGCCTTTGGGGGAGGCGGTGACGGATGCGGATGGCCGTTGCGAAGTGCCCCGTCCAGCGCCTGCTCCCGGGGATTTCTTCTATACCGTGCGCGCTGAACACGAAGGCTACGTCACCATGATGGCGAGTTGGTCGCGTTACCAGAAGGATGAGCCGACGGACATCCCGGACGACTTCAAGTTGAGGATGCCGCCTGGGACGCGCATCGGTGGTTTCCTCACCGACGAGGAGGGACATCCCCTCGCCGGGATTCAGGTCAAGCTCCAGGGGGCCGTCTTCCAGCCGGGTCCTCCTCCCCGCCAGCGGCCCAGGCTCAACAGCGGCGGCTCTGAAACCACCTCCAGCGGCCGGGATGGGCTATGGACCTGGGGCCGTATGCCCCCGGATTGGGAGAGCATCCGCATTATCTTCGCCGGCCGGGAGTTTCCGCCGGCAACTTACGTTTGCGACGCCAATCGCCACCCGGTCATCGGCCAGAGGCCGCTGGTCAGGGAAGACCTGCTGACCGGGCGGGCGCACGTTCAACTCCAGCGCGGCCTGCCCGTCACGGGCCGGGTGTTGGACCCAAACGGGCGACCGCTGGCGGGAGTCCGCGTCGTCCAGAACTACAATTGGAGCGATGACTACGCCAGCGCCATCACCGGCGACGCTGGCGTTTACCGGATTCTCAACGCCTCGACCGGACATCTTGCCCTCTGCTTCCAGGCCGAGCATTATGCCCCACAAACAGTTGAACTCGCCGTCAGCGGACCCACGACCGCCGCCCCGGCAACGCTCACTGCTGGCCGCCTGCTCCGGGGCCGGGTGACGGATGACGCCGGCAATCCTTTGGAGGGCGTCGCCATCTCGGCTGGCCAGGCCGGCCCTGGGCGCTCGGAATTCGAGTGGCGCACCAAGTCGGGCGCCGTCGGCTCGTTCAGTTGGGACGGCGCCCCGGATGGCCCCCTGGGCCTCTTTTCGTTCAAACCTGGCTTCCGCCTGATGACCAGCACGGTCACGGTGGATGGACGGGAGAGTATCATCACTCTCGAGCGCGCGCAGGAAACAGGAATCCGCGTGCATGGCGAAGTCTGTGAAGAATCCAGCGGCGCACCGCTCCCGGCTTTCAAGGTCCTCCTGTCCGAAGGGCCACCAGGCAACCCCGCGGTTTCCAAGGAAGGGCAGGATGGCAAGTTCACGGTCCGCTTGGACAAGCCTTCCGATCCATCCGGCGGCGCCTCCATCGCGATCCGCGCCGAGGGCTATGAGCCTGCGGCGAGCCAGCCGGTCCCGACAACGAACGGCGACTGCATGCTCAAGTTTCGCTTGCGGCGCTCGAATGGCTGGAACGGCGTTGTCCTGCTCCCGGACGGCCAGCCTGCCGCCAATGCCGAGGTGGCGCTTTCCAGCATGCTGGGCGGCCCCATCCTCGGCCGCCGCCAACTGCTTTACCGGGACCAATGCGTCTTCCGCCTGACCGGTGAGGACGGCCGCTTCCACTTCGACTCCCTCGACGCGGTTTCTCCCCAGCGCGGGATATTACCTGCGCAAAGGCAGTATGGGCACGACCTGGCACGGCTCATCGTGGCCGTGCATCCGCAGGGCTATGCAGAGCGCGCCCCGGAGAAACTGGATCAGTCACCCGTTCTACGGCTTGAGCCCTGGGGGCGAATCGAGGGCTTGCTCCGCTCCTCGAGAGGTCCGGTCGCGCAGCGAGAGGTCTGCATTCTCAAGCGCTCCTGCCTTCCGTGGGTCAACAGCGTCTTGCTCAGCCCCACGGTGTTTATGACCGCGACGGACGCGGACGGGCGGTTTGTTTTCGAAGATGTTCCGCCGGGCGAGCATGCCCTCGGGTGTCATTTTCCGGGAGCCTCGTTCGAGACCCGCCTGACCGTTCAAGTCAAAGCCGGAGAAACCGCGAGGGTCGAGCTGGGTGGGAATGGGTCGACCCTGACCGGCAAACTCTCCGTGCCGGAAATCCAATCCGGCTTCGATTTCAGCCACAGCAATGGGCATTTGCAGCGGGTCCAGGCGAAACCGGCGGACCTGCCGCGCACGGTCAGGCGCATCGACTTCGCGAGCGATGATGCCTACGAGCAAGCCGAGAAATCGGAGGGAACCAGGATCATCGCGTGGTGGCAATCTCCAGAAGGACTGGCCGCATGGCGCGAAGCGCGCAACTACGCCCTGTGGTTCGATGCCGATGGCACCTTGCACGCCGAAGATGTTCCGGCCGGCGAGTATGATCTGACGGTCTTGCTCCAAGAGCCAGGGGAACGCGTTGGCATGCCGCGTCCGGTTGGCCACTTCATCTACAAAGCGAGGGTTGTTGTCCCGGAAAGCGGCAACTCGAAATCGGGGGAGCCGGCGGACCTCGGGACGATCGATCTGGATAAATGATCGGCAGGGCGCCACGGCCTCCCAGCGCGCCAGCGCTGGCAGTTTTGACGCTACGCGGGTGATCCTTCGGTAAGAGGCGGCGAGTCCTGGCTTCTCTCCAACGCCGGTTCACGGGGACAACCGCGGTGACCTCGGCAATTTCTCGTTGCGCTGGGCCGCCTGCCAAGCGAAACTCGCCACCACGGCCGCGTTGAACTGCAAGTCTTCGGGTTGAAGCCTTTCGAACACGTCCGCGCTGGTGTGCGCGGTGCGCGAGTACTCGATCGGGTCCTGGATGAACCCGAAACTGGGCAAACCAACCCGACTGAACGCATGATTGTCACCGCCGCCGATGTCGGAGAGAGTGACGGTCTTCATGCCAAGGCACTTGAAGGGTCCCATCCAGGCGTCGAAGATTGCTCCAACGGCCACGTTCCCCGCCTGGTGAACGCCCCGAATCTTGCCGGTCCCGGCATCGAGATTGAAATAGACTGAGAAACTGTCGTATTCGGCTTTCGTGGTGGATAGCTCCCCGTCGTGGCGCCGCACCCAGTCTCGCAGGTGGCGTTGGACATAGGCATTGGAGCCCAGGGCCCCCTGTTCCTCGCCGGTCCAGAGCGCGATACGAATCGTGCGGCGGGGCTGAAGGTTCAGCGCCTTGAGAATACGCATGGCCTCCATCGTCATCGCCACACCGGCGCCATCGTCGGTCGCGCCGGTCCCGAAGGTCCATGAGTCGAGGTGGGCGCCGAGCATAACGACTTCCTCTTTGAGCTTCGGGTCCGCGCCGGAAATCTCGGCGATGACGTTGAAGACGTGTTGGTCGTCGTAAAACGTATTCTGCATCTCCAGCTCGAGCGTTACGGGAATATGCTTCTCCAGGATCCGCACGATACGTCCGTAGGACTCGGCGCTGAGATTCACCGATGCCAAACCGGTGCCGGCGCTGCCTCGCATTGTGATCATCCCACCGTCGCCCGACGAAGTGAGAAGGAGGGCGGCGACTCCTTCCTTCGCCAGCCAACGCAGCGCGGCAGCATCGTCCATAACGTTGTAGCGGATCTCAGTCACTTCGGCCTCGCCGGGCGCGCGCGGCAACGGCTGCCCGGCCGCATCCGCATCAAGTTCCGCGGCGGTCAAGCGCCGGGCCTGCGGCTGGAAATGCGCAGGTGTCGACCGCGGGGGATCCAAAAGGAGGAATGCATGCTTGAGCTTGCCGGCGTATCGCTGCATGTCGCCGAGGGAGTGGACGTCAAACCTGGTGGCGGGGCCGGTGACGCGTCCCTGGGTGCTGGGCGACCCGACAGGCGGCATGGCGTTAATAATGAAGGGGCGCGGCGTGATGGCACGAAAGGTAAACTGCTCGCTCGTCCAGCCTCGGTTAAAGGGACCCCATTGAGCGTCGGCCAGGCCGCTGTCGTAAGGACCCCATTCTTCGAGATGCGCATTGGTGAGTCCCCACGACCGCATCGTCTCGACCGCCCAGTCACTGGCCGCTTTGGCATTGGGCGAGCCGGTGAGGCGTGGGCCAAAGACATCGGTGAGCCAACTGGCAATGTCCATCACCTGCGAATGTTGCTCGGCCTCGGTTTCGATTCGCTCAATGGTCGCGAGATCCACCTTCTCTTGTGCTGCGATTGGAATGGCGATGCTGAGGCATAACAGCAAGCCAATCCACGAAAATGGGTGGAGAAGAATTCGCCTTCGCAATATGGGTTTATCCATGGCTGACTTTAGGGACCTTGGGGAGCTGAGCGATCGAAGATGCGACGGTTGGGCTTGGATTGATCGAAGTCAAAGGAGATGCTCTTCTTGCCAAACTCGACGAGCTTCAACTCATTGGTGGCAAAATGGACCGGCTCCTTTGAGAAATCAATTATCGAACGAGGACGCGTGTAGTACGAAGCGACACAGCGGCCCGGGAGCCAGATCCCCGCATCCTTGTAAAATTGCCAGTTGTCGGACACGACGCGCACGATCTGCTCGCCGGCGGCGGTCCATTCCTCGCGCTCGGCAACCGCATAGCCGTGTTGGGAATCGAGCAGAAACGAGATGGTGCGCGTTGGCTTCATCTTTCTCATCCTTTTGAGGTTCTCGATCTGGGCGGCAACAAAATCAGCCGTATTGGGCAGGCGTTGCTCGTATCGTTGATAGTCCCCCAGGTCTATTTGCCGCATGTTAACTAAAGAAATGTCCTCCACTTCAAGGGTGACCCGCAGGTTTTCGCCAACCATTTCAACTTTGGCAGAATCGGCGCGTTCCAGACAGCGCAGCACCAGGGGCTCGAGCGCAGAAAAGTGCTCCAGTTCCGGGATGAATGTCGGCGCATACACGCCGGCGGCATCCAAGTACGGCCATTCCCATCTCAGAAAATGGCGCGTCACTCCAATGTCATCCGCCATTGAGGACTTGATGACACGGTTGTTTTGCCGACACCAGATGGTTCGGCCGTCAAACGCCACTTCATCATGATATTGTCGGTAGAAGTGGCTTCCCTCGAAATAGGCGGAAAAAGACGGAGCGAAGTTGTAATTGTAGTTGGTGAGGGTTCCGCTGTTCCGCTGGGTGAACTCGAAGTAAATATACCGCATCGCGGCCTTTTGCTTTTCCAGTTGCGCGATTGCCTCCGGCGGCAATTTGCTTTTCTGGTCGTTCTTGTTGGCCTGCTGGACGGCGACCGTGGTGATTCCGGCGGTGAGCAGGACGCTCGCGCCGAGGAAGGTTGCTAATTTCAGTTTTGCCCGGGTCATAAGTTTCAGCGTTCCTTTGATGAGGGTTAAGGTTGAGCCGCCCACCGTTACGGGGTTCAGGTTCGCTCAAAACGGATTGCATGCTTGCCTCCTGCTCACGGCGTTGTCCGCAGGGGGATGACGTGTTGCGCGTCCCAGGATCGAAAGTTGTCATCGGACTCGACGGCACCGGCGGCGCCGTCGGCATAGCCATAGACACTGGCCCATTTCCCCTCAGCGGTCAGCCAGGGTTGCCTTTCCCGAATCAACGCCACTCTTCGCGGAGGGATATTGGTGAGGTCGTCCTGCGAGCCCTGGAAAACGATTTCAAAGTCATTAGTGCCGGTCAGAGGGGCGTCGGCGCTGGGAGGCGAATTGGAATCCAGGGGTTTGGGCAAGTATGGCGAAACCTGGTCGAGGTTGGCGGGAAACACGCCCTGATGATGCTCTGCGTACGCGCGGAGGGCGGCGGTGAGGGCCCTCGCATCATTGAGTTTTCCAGCCTCTCGGGGAAGGCCGGGGAGCATAAGGGGCTGTTCTTTGTTATGGTCGAGCAGGTTATAATCGCCCGAGGAAAGAAGTCGCGTCCCTGTCAAAAGGCGGCGCTCCGCCAGTTGCCCTGCCAATTGGCTCGCTTGCAGCCGCAACGCCTCGGCTTTGGCACGCAATTGCGCCAACTCGTTGGTTGGCTCAACTCCCGCCGCTATGCTGGTCGCCGTTTGGGCGACCCGATTGGAGAGTTGCTCGTTCTCCGCTGCGAGCCGGACAAGCTCCTCGTCTTTCTGCCGCAAGGCTGCCTCGTTTTCGGCGAGTTGGCCGTGGGTGCGGCGCTGAATCCGGAACGACGCGATCACCGCAGCCGCGATAATGAGGCTGCTGCACGCGAGAAAGATCATCCAGCTTCTCACGGTGACTCTCCAGTTTTCATAGCGGTTCAAGGAACAGAATCCCGCTAATTGGGGCTTGGTCCCACATGTACGCCCCTCAGGCCGATAACAACGCGAGATTCCAGCTTGGAAACGGCCGCAGCGTTCTGCGTGATGACTTTCTCTTCCGGCTCCTGCCATTCACTCGGCAAACTGCTCGTGGGCACAATGGCCCAATCTTGCAGGACAGCCTCATCCACCGGGGATTTGAAATAGGGCGCCAACTGGGAAAGATGGCTTGGGAATTGCCCGTTGTTGTTGTTGGCATATTCCCGCAAAGCAGGCGCCAGGACCCGATCCCCGAAGACGGCCTGGGCACTGCCGCGCGCCCGGCTCAGGATTCTGCTATGGTCCGGATCGATGAGGTGCTCGTCATAGGTCACCAGCCTGAGCCAATCGGCGTCGGTCAGGTACTTGAGTTCCGGAACGGCTTCGGCAGGGTTGGCGGCAAATCGTTGTTTGAGCGCGGTCACGCGGTCCGAATACATCTGTCTGAGGGAGGCCAGCATCTCGTTCCGAGAGAGGGGTTCGTTGGTCTTTGGCCCGTTCAGTTCCTGAACGGCTCTTTGCAAACGTCCAATCTCTCCACGGAGGCTGAGCACTTCGTTGCGCTGGGCATTGGGAAGGGCTTGCAAACTACCCGCGCTGGCGAGGAGATTGGAGAGCAGATCGTTTTCGGCGCGCAAGTGGGCGAGCTGAACCGCGCGCCGGCTGAGCGCCTCATTCTGAGCACCCAAGGCGGCGCCGGCTTGTTGCTGAATCGCCAAGGGCGTCACCACGCCGGCGATGACAATGGCGCCAAGGACTGCGAGCTTGAACTTCGTGGCAGCCATAAGTTTTAGAAGGGTGAATGTAGTTCCGGTCTCTCGCGCGGCCGTCAGCGATGCCGCGGTGACTCCAGCAGCCAGACCCCCTGGGGCGGCGGTTACCGTCTCCGCCGCCAAGAGCGAGGCGAGCGCGCCGGCAGACAAGGCAACGCCGCGCCGCTCGAGGATGCTCCGCAGGGCATCCAGGGCGCGGCTCACGCGCTTTTGGGCGGCATCTTCACTGATGCCAAACGCCGCCCCCAGGGAGCGGAGATCCTGCCGCTTGAGAAAGCGCAGCACCAGGGCATCGCGGTCAACCGGGCGCAACTGGTTCAGGGCTTCGTCGAGATGGGGAGCAACCAACTCCCACGGTGGGGCCGCGTTGTCTTCGAGGTCTCTCATTTCCATGGCGGTCTGTTCGCAGAGCCTGCGGCGCCGTTCCGTTCGAACGGCGGTGGAGGCAGTATAACAGGTGTGCCGATGCAACCATCCGGCCAGGATAACGCCGTGCGGCAGGACCGGCGCCTTGCGTGCCAGGTCGATGAACACGGTCTGCGTCACGTCCTGGGCCAGATGGGTATCGCCGTTAACCAACCGGAGCGCCGCGGCGTAAACCAGACCAATATGCCGCTTGACCAGTTCGCCGAAAGCTTCGTCGGAGCGATCTCCCACATATTGCTGCAGCAGTTGTTCGTCGCCGGTCATCATCTGTCCACTTATTAGAAGCCGACGAAAGCATAATCCGACAAGGATTTTTAAAACAGTTTTGCCTCCTCAGCAGGATTTGTGGGTAAGTGGGGGCTCCGGCAACGAGCCTAATGTGTGAAAAAGGGCGGTTTTCATCGCTTTGACGGTGCGAAAGCCATAGGACCTTCTGGTGACCACTCGGATTTTGTTGCTCAGGCCCTCGACGTTGGAGTTTGTGTGCAGCGATATGTGGCAGCCCTATCTGAGCGTCGTTGCCCGCGCCGTCGGCCATGCCTGCCACGTGCTGGACCGCTTCCATATCACCCAGCGCCAGCCACTTCGGCTGTTGGAACGGTTCCTGAGCCCGCCCAAACCCAGCAGGGGCCAACCCAATTTCTCCGAGCCCCAGGACCAGAGGCTGCCATCCGAAGCGAGGATGAGCCCATATAGGTCTCCCAGGCTGATCGCAGGCGCGCCGGTGCCGACCGGCAATCTCAACCTGCCACAGTCTGAGGAACCGTTGAGCAGGCTCGTGATTAGACCTGTCAGGCCCACGGCCAGCACAATGATCGCAACGCCGACAATCTTGCTTTTGAATCGAGTCAAAGCCATGGACCTGGGATAGACCGACCAGCGGGATAATGTCGAGCTTATGCGCTGATGATCAGGATATTCCTCACAATCGAAGCCCCAACTCCTTGAATTTCCTCAGCGCCTCGGCGTTGCCGCGCGCGTCATCCACCGGGTTGTGCGTGTGCGGCGTGAGCCGATACTTCTTCCATTCGGTTGCCTTGTGAGCGTCCTTGACCAAGCCGGCGTAGAGGTCGCCAATGCGCCGCCCGGAGAATCCAAACGGATTTCGCCCGACAAACCGATGGAGGTAGTAATTGATGAACTGCCAGTCAAACGCCAGGTTGTCGGAAACAAAGACCGGCCGGCCTTTGGAAAACTGATCCAGCCAGGCCGCGAACCTCTCCAGGACCGCCTTGGGATCATCGAAGGTCAGGTGCTCTTCGCGCGAGAAACCGCTCACCGCGAGGGCTTCCGGGATAAATCGCTCCGAAATGGGGCGTGTCCGCCCATAAAACGAATGGTCCAGGGCATCATCGAAAAGCACCGCTCCAAAGCACACCATCGAGAACTCCGCCGGAATTGGCCCGTCCGCTTCGACATCCACGACAACAAAGCTCATGGCCTCAACCTTAGCAATTCCGCCCCAGCAATGCCATCCGCCCCGCTGTTTGAATCGGGTGCGAGACAAAATTCTTCGGAAGCGCGATAGTCACTCACGAAAGGTGTGAGGCGCTGCCTCGCTGGGAGATAATCCAAGGCAACGCCTGGAGCGCCAAGGGCGCGGTCCATATCAGCCTGGGCCAACGGCCCAGGTCTGGAGTTTGGACGTTTTCGCCGCCTTTTTCCAGGGCTCGCGCTGGTTGCCTGGGGCTCATCGCGGAGCGATGTCTTGAAGGTTGCCGTTTGGCTTCAGCCCTTGCCATTACCCACATCTCTCATGGCCTCGCATGAGCCGGGCTTCTACCGACTCCAAAACCTGCCGGAAATGGCCCAAATTGGCCGCGCCGCGTAGCGGCAGCCCGACGGTAGCCGTGGGCCTCGGCCCACGGTGGCGGCCACGAAAGTCGAGCGCGTCGCGCAGCGACGCCTGCTGCACCCAGCGCGTTCACGCAACCCAACCGCGTCAATTACACTATGGCCGATACCTTCACCAGTCTCCACTACCACGTTGTCTTCAGCACCAAAGGCCGCGAGCCCTGGCT
>Ga0181524_10001083_pt1 | contig 32009 bp, 44 predicted proteins | sample PEATcosm2014_Bin_34_FD_119761 | JGI IMG/M metagenome (GOLD analysis project Ga0181524, IMG submission 119761) | Peatland microbial communities from MTU Mesocosm Facility, Houghton, MI, USA - PEATcosm2014_Bin05_60_metaG | ecosystem: Environmental > Terrestrial > Soil > Wetlands > Peat | place... | reverse complement strand
GCTCGGCAATTACTGGTGGAAACTCATCCCGGCTTGGCCAAAGCCAACCCCAGATCCATGGCCCGGGGGCTACGGCAAGCCGGCCTTGAAGGTGCGAAGTCCGGCTATGTCACGGGGCTGAAATTAGGACACTACCGGCCCGGCTGCCGCGTATGGATGCCTCAGTGGAGGCGGGCAGGGCGCGGCACTCCGTGTTGCGCGCCGACTGGTTTCAGGGCGCAACGGCGCGTACGGACGGCGCGCCCTGCCTGCTTTGGCTCGACTCGCCCGCCGTCGGCGGCTGGTTAGGCGTCCCCTATTAATTACCATTGACCAATTCTCGGTTTTCAGTTTTCAATAGTCCTCAATACTACTGAATCAAAAGGCATCCTCGCGTGAACGCCCCGCCCGACATCGTCCTTTTCTTCGGCCGCCTGCATCTGCTGTTGGTCCATTTGCCGATCGGTTTCATCGTCCTGCTGGCCGCGCTGGAACTGCTGGCCCGCTTCCCGCGCTTCCCGCGCGCCAATGGCAATGCCGGCTTGATCCTGGCCCTGGCCGGGCCCCTGGCCGGCGGCACAGCCCTTTGCGGCTGGCTGCTCTCGCTGGGGGGCGGCTACGAAAGCCGGCTGCTCTGGTGGCATCAGTGGACCGGCATCGGCACGGCTGCCGCCTGCCTCGCCGCAGGGCTCCTCTACAGGCGCCATCGGCAAAGGGCCTATCGCTGGTGCCTGTTTTTGACACTCCTCCTCCTCGTGGTGGCAGGCCACTTCGGCGGCTCCCTCACACACGGCCGCGGTTACCTGGTCCGCTATGCCCCGGCGCCGTTGCGCGCATTGTTGAGCCACGGAAACCAGCCTCGACCCAACCCCAAAAACGGCCCGCAATGGGCTGACCTCCAGGTCTTTGCCGGCATCATCCAGCCCGTGCTGCAGCGCGATTGCGTCCCCTGCCACGGTCCCGAGAAGACCAAAGCCGCCTTGAGGCTGGATTCCCTCCCGGCGTTGCTCAAGGGCGGCAAAGACGGTCCTGTCGTCATCCCCGGCAGGGCGGCCCAGGGTGAACTGCTCAGGCGGCTCCGGCTCCCGCCCGAGGCAGAAGACCACATGCCGCCGGAAGGCAAGCCGCAGCCGGCCCAGGACGACCTTGCCCTGCTCGAGTGGTGGATCGCTGCCGGCGCGCCCGGAGACAAGACAGCCGGCCAATTGGCCCCCCCTGCAAACGTCGCGCGAATCCTGGCAGCCCGCTTCAGCGCCCAGGCCCCGGCGGCCCGACGGCTTTAGTCCGGCGCCAATACCGCCTAAAAGAAGTCCTGCAGAATGTTCTTGAATCAAGAAGACACTTGGCATAGAAACGATGCGTTCTTTGAAAGGGGTGAACGTGGTTCACCCGACATGGCAGTCAAATATCAGGGAACCCGGTGAGAATCCGGGACGGTAGCGCCACTGTAACGGCTACAAATTCCAATGCCACCGGCGACGGGAAGGCGGAAGGCGGTCTGAAGCCGAAGTCAGGATACCGGTTTGGCTGCGCTCGTCAGCTCCGACGTTCGGAGCACTTCTCCGCAAAGAGAAGGATGAGGCCAGCCCGTCGAACTGTCTTCGGCGGGATTCGTCGAATGCCTTGATTCCCCGTTTTGCCGGGGTTTGGAGTTTCTTTTCAACATCTTCAAACGCCGCGCTGGTCTCTCAACTGTAAATCCGTTCCGCGAGTTTTTTGCGGAACCCAATTGAAAGATCAGCGCATGAAAGAAATCCGTTCGCTGGCGTTGGCCGGCCTGTTCGTTCTATCTGCCGCGCATTGCGGCGCCGCCACCCTGACCGAAGACTTCTCCACCGACCCGCTGCAAAACGGCTGGCAGATTTTTGGCAACACGAATCTGTTCCGGTGGAATTCGACGAACCAAAACCTCGAGGTCACCTGGGATTCCTCGCAGCCGAACAGTTATTTTTATCATCCGCTCGGCACGACCCTCACCAGGGCCGGCAGTTTCGCGGTGGATTTTGACATTCAGTTGGACTCCATCCAATGGGCGCCCAACCCTGAATTGCCGATGAGCGTGGCCGTTGGGCTTTTCAATTTTAACGAAGCAACCAACGCCCTTTTTTCCCGTCCCGATGGCGCCACGCCAAACCTCTTCGAGTTCGATTATTATCCAGATAACGGCGACGGGGCATTCGTCAGTCACGGGCACTCGAGCCTTGACGCTACGCTGGCCGATCAGGCGGGCGGCCTTACGAACTTTCCCGATTTTTACTTCCTCTATGATTTGTTGCCGATGGCAACCAACATGGCCTATCATGTCACGCTCGCGCACTCTGCCGGAGCAACGGACCTCAGCGGGACCGTTTATACCAACGGACAGATTTACACCTCCCTGCCGAGCAGTTATGCCGGCCCCATCGCCGACTTCCAGCTCGACACACTCTCGCTCAGCAGCTTCAAGGAGGACCCCGGTTATCCTGATATGCTGCTCGCGCACGGCACGGTGGACAATTTCGCGGTCACGCTGCCGCCGGTGGTGGGGAACCTGACCGGCGCGTTCAGCAACGGGGTTTGGCAGGCCCGATTCGGCACTTACGCCAACTACCTTTATACGCTCGAACGCTCGACGAATTTGGCTTCCTGGAGCGATGCTTCAGCTCCCGTGAAGGGCAGGGGGGGCATTCTGATTTTGCCCGACACCAACGCGCCGGCGCCTAAGGCGTTTTTCCGTGTCCGCGCCGGCCCACTTTGAGCGTGAAAGAGAAAATCGTTTTCTGCTGGAGCGGGGGGAAGGATTCTGCGCTCGCGTTGAATCGAATTATGCGCGATCGGCGCTACGAAGTTGTTTCCTTGCTCACGACTTGCAACGACCATTTCCAGCGCGTCTCCATGCACGGCGTCCGGCTGGAATTGCTCGACCGGCAGGCCGAGTCCATCGGCCTGCCGCTGGAAAAAGTCTTTGTCAGCCGGCGCAGTTCCAACGAGGAGTATGAGCAAAAAATGTCCGCCTGCCTGCTGGCCCACAAGGAGGGCGGCGTCACCGGCTGCGCGTTCGGCGACATCTTCCTCGAAGACCTCAAACGCTGGCGCGAGGAAAACCTGGCGCGCGTCGGGATGCGCGGTGTCTTCCCGATCTGGAAGGTGGATTCGCGGGAACTCATCCGCGAGTTTTTGGCGCTCGGCTTTGGCACGGTCATCTGCTGCGTGAACGACGCCTACCTCGACGAAACCGCCGTGGGCCGCACGATTGACGAGGAATTCATCCGTTCGCTGCCGGCCAACGTGGACCCTTGCGGTGAAAACGGCGAGTTTCATTCCTTCGCCTTTGCGGGCCCGCTTTTCCAGCAGCCGGTGAAGTTCAAGGTCGGCGAAAAGGTGTATCGTCCGGTTGAAGCGACGCCTCCGGCAGATTCCGATTCGACTTGTGTCTGTCGGGCGTCCGGCCCGCGAGCGACGAAAGGGTTTTGGTTTTGCGATCTGTTGCCGGCATGAGGGTTCCTTGTCCCGCGCTGAAAAAAATCATGGGCCGGCGCGCCTACACCTTAATCGAACTGCTTGTCGTCATCGCCGTCATTGGGATTCTGTCGGCGATGCTGCTGCCGGTTTTGACCCGGGGAAAGCTCTCCGCCCAAGGCGCGGTGTGCCAAGGCAATTTGCGCCAGCTTGGAATGGCAACGCAATTGTATTGGGATGAGAGCGGCGGGAAGTCCTTTTCGTATTACCTGGGGACGACCAACAACGGCATGCTCTATTGGTTTGGCTGGATTAACGCCACCCTGCCGGAAGGCCAGCGGCCATTCGATTTGTCCACCGGCGCGTTGTTTCCCTATCTCAACGGCAGTGACGTCCGGCTGTGCCCATCGCCCGTGTGGAACTCGCCGCAATTCAAGCCCAAGGGCACCAACGTCATTTTCAGCTACGGCTGCAACTCCTTTGTGTTCGGCGGGCCGGGGCATAGTCCCTTGAACGCCGGGGCAATTCCCCATCCGGCGGGCGCCGCGCTGTTTGCCGACGCGGCGCAGGTCAACAATTTTCAACCGCCCGCCTCGCCCGTCAATCCGATGTTCGAAGAATGGTATTATGTGGATTTGCAGACGAATTACTCGAGCCCCAACAACTATCCCAACGGCCATTTCCGCCATTCCCAAAGGGCAAACGTGACCTTTGCCGACGGCCACGTTGACTTGGAGAGACCCGTCCCTGGCTCCATCGATCGGCGGCTGCCGAGCCAACATATCGGCCAGTTGCGTCCGGAGGTTTTAGTGGCGCCTTAAGCTAGTGTCGAGGGGCAAGCGTCGCCGCCGTCGCGACGGCGGTTGGCGCGCCGCCAAGGCGGAAGGGGCGGCGCTTCCTTCCCTTGTCACTCGACGCTCTACACCCGACACTCGGTCAGCGGTTTGAGGTGAGCCAGCGAGCGCTCCGCCTGTTCGACGGTGCCGCACTCGACGGAAAAGACAATGTCCCGTTTCGCCTTGCGGCAGATGCCGATGACGCGCGCCCAATCAATCACGCCGTCCCCGCAGGCGCAGCCGACGGCCGTGCCGGTGACTTTCCCGCGTTGGGCGGAGGATTGGGCGACGGAGATGTCCTTGGCATGAAGATGGACCAGGCGGTCAAGGACCCGCTCCAGCCACTCATAGGGGTCATGGCCGCAGAGATAGCTGTTGCCGGTATCGAAATTGATGCCGATAGCCGGGCTTTTCACCAGCTTGTAGATGCGGTCCAGGCCGTCCGGATGCTTGCTGTATTGCTGGTGCGGTTCCAGGCCGATCAGGATGCGCCGGGGCTCGGCCACCCTCGATGCCTCCATCAAGGTGTAGCGCATGAGGACATGGTCCTCGGCCTCGGTGCTCCAGACGGGCTTGGGTCCCTCGTCGGTGTTGACCACCGGCGCGCCGCACTCGGCCGCAAACCGGATCGCCTGCTTGAGGTACTCGACGCCGATCTCCGGCTTGCACAGCGGCGTGTGGGCCGAAAGCGCGGAGGGCTTGACCCCGGCCTTTTCGCACGCGCGCCGGATGCGCAACGGGTCGTCCAGCATCGAAACGCTGTGAAAATAACCGGCCTCACTCAACAGTTCGCGCCCCAGATGCACCATCGGTTCCACGTACTCGTAGCCCAGTTCGGCCGCTTTTTCGACGCCCCATTCAAACGGCTTGTCGTGGTGCCGGATGTATTCGAGATTAACGCCCAAACCAATTCTGCCCATAATTGTATCGTGGTTGAAGTTGCTGCTCTTAAGGTTTGCTTTGCCGCCAGGCTTCCACGCGCCGGCCAAGCGTTTCGGAGGGTTTGGCCTCCGGGTAAACCAGCACCAGGTAGTTCAGCTCGAAGGAGTCGCCCCGGTGATAAATCAGCGGCTCTTTGTCCAGCCCTTGCGTTGCCGAAAGGTAGGCAAAGGGCGTAAGCATGCTGAAATAGACGGCGTCGCCGCGCAGGTTGGCCGGATGGCCCGCCAGCGCGATAGTGGCCGGATGGCCCGGCGCGTCCAGAGAAACTGTCGCCCAGGGCGCCCGCGAAAGGTCCTGCCGGTTGTTGGCCAGGTCCAAGACGGGGCCGGGGGGCCAATTGGGTGTGCCGGCCAGCCGATGCGCGGCCAGCCGATCCAGGTCCTGCCGAAAACGCAGGCCCAGGCCGTGATAATTGGCGCCGCTCAGGGTCACGGTGTTGGTCTTGCCGCCAACCTCGAACTTCGATTGCCATTCCAGGGCGACCTCCTGCCGCGCCGGGTTCACCGTCAACACCAGCGCGCGGCGCTCGACCAGCAGCGCCACCGGGGCCGTGTCCGGCAGGAAAGCATCCTGAGGGGCGACCCAGTGCAACACCTGCTCGAATCTCGCCTGCGCCTGGCCGCCCGTTCCCGCCTCAGCGCACACGGGCCTCGAGGTCGAAATCACCTTCTGCACGCCGCTCCCGGAGACTTCCTCCCAGAAGTTAATCCCGTTGACCCGGATGCCATACATCAGCGCATGATGATGCAGATGATCGAAAGGCGCATCGCGGAGAATATTCTCGCCGCCCAGCGGGCTGAGTTCCTTCACATACGGCTTGAACTTCTGCGGGGCGAACGAGTAAACGAACAACTTCTGCTGTCCATAGAGCAGGCTCCAAGCGGCGGGCTCTTCGCTCGTGTCGAGGCTGAGCGTGGCCGCTGCGGCGCCCGGCGCCACAGCCAGGCAGAGGACCAGACCCAGGGACAAGGCATGAATTATGGAGTGTGAATTATGACCTGTCTTGGGGAGGGGGAACGGGACGTTTGGAACGCAGCGGGCGCTCAGAAACAGGTCTGCGTCCAGGCCGAATTCCCCGATGGAACAATGGTGGCGGCTTTTCATACTAATCGCGCATGTTTTTATACGGTTCTCGCCTGCGTGTCCAGTCTGGCGGGCTTGTTTTTCATTGCCAATGAAGACCCGGGCTGCTATGTCGTCCAAAGAACAAATCGTTCTCGAACATGCAAAGCCAATTGAATCGACGCCAATTCCTCAAAACAACCTCCGCCGCCGCCTTGGCCGCTCCGCTGTTGCTCCACCGTGCCCGGGCGGCCGGGGAGAAGGGTCCCAACGACCGCATCACGCTGGGCTTTATCGGCGTGGGCACCCAGGGAGGCTACCTGCTTCGGAATTTTCTTACCCACCCCAACACCCAGGTGCTGGCGGTGTGCGACGTGGACACGACGCGCCGCGAGTATCATTGCAAGGAGGTCGATGCGTTTTACACCGCCAAGGGCAATACGGAGTACAAAGGCTGCGCCGCTTACAAGGAATTTCCCGAACTGCTCGCCCGCCAGGACATTGACGCCGTGGTGGTCGCGCCGCCCGACCACTGGCATGCATACGTCTGCATTGCGGCCTGCAATGCCGGCAAGGACGTGTATTGCGAAAAGCCGCTTTCCCTGACCATTCACGAGGCGCGCGCCATGGTCCAGGCCGCCCGCAAGAACGATCGGGTCTTCCAGACCGGCTCGATGCAGCGGTCCTCGAGCGAGTTTCGCAAGGCCTGCGAACTGGTCCGCAACGGCCGAATCGGCAAGGTCCAAAAGGTCGTCGTGGACGTCGGCGGGCCCTCCGTCCCCTGCGACCTGCCCGAGGAGGCCATGGAACCGGGCCTGAACTGGGACCTGTGGCTTGGTCCGGCCCCCTTGCGCGGCTACAACTCGATCCTCAGCCCGCGCGGCGTGCATCATCACTTCCCCGACTGGCGGAACTATTGCGAATACTCGGGCGGCGGCATGACCGATTGGGGCGCCCATCATTTCGACATCGCCCAGTGGGGCTTGGGCATGGATGAAAGCGGCCCGGTCGAGATCATCCCCCCGGAAGACCCCAAGGCCACCCGCGGTGTCCGCTACCTCTATGCCAACGGCGTCGAAGTCCTCCATGGCGACAGCGGGGGCGTCCTGTTCATCGGCGCCGAGGGGAGAATCCTCGTCAACCGCGGCAAATTCGAGGCTACCCCGCAATCGATAGCCGACCAACCGCTCGGGGACAACGACATCCGCCTTTACAAGAGCTCGAATCACCCCGGCGACTTCCTGAGCTGCGTGCGCACGCGCAAACGACCGATTTGCGACGTCGAAATCGGCTGCCGTTCCGTCACGGTCTGCCACCTCGGCAACCTCGCTTACTGGCACCATCGCCGCCTCAGGTGGGACCCCGCCAAAGAACAATTCATCGGCGACCCGGAAGCCAACCAATGGTTGGACCGGCCCAAGCGCGGGCCCTGGAGGGTATAAGGCGCACGACGGGTTTCTTCGGGCGCCCGTTCCTGCCCCCTGAAGGCGGCGTTCCGGCCCGATCATGTTCCTTGGGGACTGACGCCCAGGCGGTGGGGAATTATCCCCAATTCAGTAGGTTGCCCCGGAGGCAGCGAATCCGAATCGGTCCAGTCCGGCGCGGACTGATGCTGAGAAAAGAGGGGCGACAGAAGACGTAACACATTGGTCCGGTGTATGTTACGATGTCAGGGCTGCGGCCCGTGAAACCCCTGGGCCGGCAGGGAGGCGCCAACAGCGCGTTTGGCACAATTCATGCGGAAGCGTCCGACGACGACGAAGTGAACCGTTAGTGCAACTGAAGAAGTGAGAAACTGTAAAGGAGAGTAAAAACACAATATGAAACAAGCACATGTCTCTAAACTGTTGGGCTTTATGACCGGCACGCTGATTGCCGTCGGCGGGTTGCAGGCCCAAATCGTAGGGCCCCCAATGCCGCCCATCTTTCCCACGCCACCCATCACCAGCACTTTGCCGTTAGTCGGAGTTCTGGCTACGGACCCGACGGCACTGGGAGGGACCAGTTCCGGGGCCTTCACTCTGACCCTTAACGCGGCCCTCCCCACCAACCTGCCCGTGACCCTGGCCATTTCCGGCACGGCCTCATACACCGTGGATTACAACCTGGAAACCAATGGCACGGTGCTGGCGCCGATCATTGTGAGCACCGTCATAGAGCCAACCAATGTGGTGACTATCCCGGCGGGATTCCTGGCCGTGGACATCCTCGTCCAACCGCTGCCCGAAACGGTCAACACCGGCAACAAGACAGTCGTGCTCGGCGTATGCACCAACGCGGGCTATCAAGTGTTGCCCGGCGCACGCCGCGCAACGGTGACCATTGTCGATGACGTTTTCAACATTCCGCCCCCTGTCGTGTCGATTACCAGCCCGACCGACGGCAGCCTCTTCTGGTTCCCGGCCTCAATCACGGTGACGGCGGACGCCAGCGATTCCGGCGTTGCCATCCGCAGCGTGACCTTCTTTGCCAATGATGACTGCCTGGGCAAAGTGACCACCAGCCCGTATTCCCTGACTTGGACCAACGCCCGTCCGGGACGCTATGCCTTGACTGCCCTGGCCTTCGACGTGGCCGGTCAATCAACCCTCTCGGCCCCGGTGCACATCGTCGTGACCAATGAGCTGCCGGTGGTCAATTTGACCAGCCCCGCCAGCGGCAATTTCACCCTGGGCTCAGCCATCCCCATGGAAGCGACCTCCAGCGATTCAGAGAATCCAATCACCAACGTCACCTTCTACGTCAACGGCCGGGTTGTGGATTCGGTCGCCAATCCAACGACCACCGCCGCCACTCCGCCCCCTTACACATACGACACTACCTTCAGCACGTGGACCCCGGCCCATGCCGGCATCTACATCGTCCAAGCCTCGGTAACCGATGCGATCAGGAACAAGGTCTATTCCAACCGAGTGATGATTAACGTAACCAAGCCATAGGCCCCAACAAGTCGCCATAACGGCAGGCGGCGCCCGCGTCTCGACAGACGCGGGCGCTGAGCTTTTTTCCAAGCCTCATGAAAACCCGTTTGCTCCTCTTGATTGCCGCGTTGGCGCTTTCCGCAGGCGCGGACCTCGGTTTTGCCCAAGGGACCGCCTTCACCTACCAGGGCCGCTTGACGGAGGGCGCCGGCCCGGCCAACGGCAGCTACGACCTGGTCTTTGAGCTATATGCGGACGACGCCGGCGCCAACCAGGTCGGCGGCGCCCTGACCAACGCTGCCGTCGCGCTGGCAAATGGCTTGTTCACGGCCACGCTCGATTTCGGGTCCGGCTCCCTCCCCGGCGCGAACCGCTGGCTCGGCATTGCCGTGCGCACCAACGGCGGCGGCGCCTTCACCGCGCTGCTCCCTCTGCAGAAGCTGACTCCAACGCCATACGCCGTAACGGCGGCCACCGCCGCCAACCTCAGCGGTCCGCTGCCCGCCACCCAACTGAGCGGGGTTCTGCCCGCCGGGTTGCTCTCCGGCACATACGGGGCTGCCGTCAGCTTCACCAACGGGTCGAGCCGTTTCGCCGGCGACGGCAGCGGGTTGGCGGGTGTCAACGCGGCAACCCTGGACGGCAGGAGCGCAGCCGGGTTTTGGAGCACCAATGGCAACACTGGCGCCAACCCCGCCAATGGGGCCTTCCTGGGCACGACCGACGGCCAACCTTTGGAACTGCGCGTCAACGGCACTCGCGCCCTGCGCCTGGAACCAAGCTCCGGCAGCCCCAACGTGATTGGCGGCGCCGCCAACAACGCGGTCGCCGCCGGCTTGTCCGGGGCCGTCATCGCGGGCGGCGCCTACAACTACATCGACACCGGCTCGACCAATTGCGCCATTGGCGGAGGCCTCACCAACCTCGTTCAGGACAGCGCCGCTGAATGCACCATCGGCGGCGGCGCAGTAAATCTAATCCAGACGGCAGCCGGCGGTTCCACCATCGGCGGCGGTGAGGGCAATCTCATCGCCGTCAACGCCACCGACGCCACCATCGGCGGCGGCAACTCCAACACCGCCGGCGCTCCTTTCGATACCATTGGCGGCGGCGGGTTCAACACTGCGGACGGTTACGCCGCGACCGTTCCTGGCGGGACGGGCAATGCCGCCGGGGGAGATTACAGTTTCGCCGCCGGTTCCAACGCCGACGCGGCCGATGACGGCTCATTTGTATGGGCCGATTCCAGCCCCTACCAGTTCTCTTCATCGGCCGCAAACGAGTTTGCTGTCCGGGCCACCGGCGGCGTTCGCTTCGTGTCCAGCGTGGATGCCAGCGGCAATCCCAAAGCCGGGGTGAGCCTGGCCGCCGGGGGCGGCTCTTGGTCCTCGCTCAGCGATCGCGATAGCAAGGAACACGTGGCGGCCGTGGACGCCCGGCAGGTCCTCGACCGTCTGGCGCAGTTGCCGATTGCGACCTGGAATTACAAGAGCCAGGAGCCGACCGTGCGCCATATCGGCCCCATGGCGCAGGATTTCTTCGCAGCCTTCGGAGTCGGAGAAGACCAGCGCCACATCACCGGCATCGACGCCGACGGCGTTGCCCTGGCCGCCATCCAGGGCCTAAACCGCAAACTCGAGGCGAACCTGGCGGAAAAGGAAGCCCAAATCCTGGAGCTCCGGCAGGCCCTGGCCCAACTGAAGCAACAGGTCGAACGTCTTTCGAAGTAGAGCGCCCATCCCCTTCGTCCCGGCAGAATGTGGCCGTAAAACCAAAGTGCTTACCCTATGTCCAAGAATGAACCAATCGTAGCCCGCTTAAGCCTCGGGTTCACTGAAGCGGAATGGAGGGACTTCCTCGCCTGTTTGACCCCCAGGGAACGCGCCGAATTGTTGGCACATGCCGCCTACGCGGTCCCCGCTGCCACGATCGGACAGGAACATAGCTTCGCTACTCTGGGCTGCGACTTGAGCTACGAAAGCTCCCAGGAAATGGCTGAGCGGTTGGCCCGGGAAAATCCCCGGGAAATGGCTCGGCAGCCGGGCCTGGGGGACGGGGCGAGCCACGGCTCAAATATAATCTGGTTTAGGGCCTGAGGACCGGCGGGTCGAGCAGGCGCCGGCGCCTCGCAGTGACGAGTGACGAGTGACGAGCCGGCCGCGGCGGGGTCCTTGAACCCTCGGGCTGCGACACCCCACGACTTTTCGCTACAGTGGAGCGGCGGAGAGCCGATAAAGAGGGGTGTGAGACATCTCCGTGAGCGTCGCATCACAAGTGATGCGCTATGGGGACGGCCAGGCTGGAAGTGTCGTTTGGCCTTGCCCAGACTGGCATTGAACTGAATGGCGCTGATTGCAGACGATGAAAACAGTCGAATCAACCCAGAGCCATCGCCGGATTCTCATCATCGATGACAATCCTTCGATCCATTCGGATTTTGCCAAGATCCTTGCGGCCAGCGGTCCGGCCCAGGAAAGTCTGGCCAGCACGGAGGCCGAGTTGTTCGGGCAGCAATCGGCCCAGAAGCGGGGGCGTCCGGCTTTCGACTTGAGTTCGGCTTTTCAAGGTGAACAAGGGCTCCAGTTGGTGCGCCAGGGCGTTGCGGCGGGGAACCCGTTTGCGCTTGCCTTTGTGGACGTGCGGATGCCCCCGGGCCTGGACGGCATCGAGACCACCGCCCGGCTGTGGGAAATCGATCCGGACCTGCAAGTGGTCATTTGCACGGCCTATTCCGATTATTCCTGGGAGGAGATGTTGGAGAAGCTGGGGAATTCGGACCGGATGGTGATTCTCAAGAAGCCGTTCGACACGGTGGAAGTGCTGCAGATGGCCAACGCGCTGACGGAGAAGTGGCGGCTCTTGCAGGCCACCAAGCGCCGGATGGACGAGTTGGAGAGACTGGTGGCGGAGCGCACGGGGCATCTTCAGAGCGCCAACGAGCAACTGGAGGCCGAAATCGGCCGGCGCAACCGCCGGGAACAGTGTTTGAGCCTGCAGAACGAGGTGACCCGGGTGCTGACGGACCCGACCTCGGCGGTGGAGGAGTTGGTCAACAGCATTCTGCGGATCATTTGCGGGCGGATGCAGTGGGAGCAGGGCAGGCTGTGGCTGGTGGACCGGCATGCCTCGATGCTGCGCTGCTCCTCCGTGCTGGAGGTCAACGGGCACGGGACCGGGCCTCAGGAAGGGGAAGCTGCGCTCAACGCCGGCAGCGGGCTGGCGGGGCAGGTCTGGGAAACAGGCCAACCGATGTGGGTGGCCGACGCCGCGCAGGCCACGCCGGGGCAGCTCTCGGCCATAGGGCCGGCTGGCTGGCAGGCGGGTTTTGCCTTTCCACTGCGCATTGAAGGGGAGATTCTCGGGGTGCTCGAATTTCGCAACCGCCAAATCCGGCCCAGGGAAGAGGCAATGGAGCAAATGCTGGTGACGGTGGGCGGCCTCATTGGCCATGCCATTGAGCGGAAGAAGCTTGAGGAGCAATTGCGTCACTCGCAGAAGATGGATGCGATTGGCCACCTGGCCGGGGGCGTGGCCCATGATTTCAACAACATCCTGACGGTCATCCAGGGCTACGCCCAGATTCTCAAGCACAAGCCCGGCCTGGATGACGAGACCATCGAGGCCCTGGACCAGGTTGCCCAGGCCTCCGCGCGGGCTGCCAGCCTGACCCGCCAGTTGCTCACCTTCAGCCGCAAACAGATCATGCAGGCGCGGCCGTTGGATTTGAACCAGGTCGTGGCGCGCCTCGAGAAAATGCTCCGCCGGATCATCGGCGAGGACATCACGCTGGTCTGCCAATCCTCGCCGCAACCGGCGGTGGTGGTGGCCGATGAAGACATGATCGCGCAGATCCTGATGAACCTCGTCTGCAATGCGCGCGATGCCATGTCCCACGGCGGGCGGCTGACCTTGAGCACGGAACCGGTTGTGCTGACGGAGGCGGCGGCCAAACAGTCCTCCGAGGCCCGGAGCGGGGAATTTGTCCGTCTGCGAGTCGGCGATACGGGGTGCGGGATACAACCGGAACACCTGCCGCGCATCTTCGAGCCGTTCTTCACGACCAAGGAGATCGGACGCGGCACCGGTCTGGGGCTCTGCACCGTCTATGGCATCGTCAAGCAGCATCACGGCTGGATCGAGGTGGCCAGCCGCCTTGGGGTGGGAACGACCTTCGGCATTTTCCTGCCCCGCGCGCCCCTTCCAGCCGGGGCGGGCGAGCAGAACCAGCCCGAATCCGAGGCCTCAGCCGGGCAGGAGACAATCCTGCTGGTTGAAGACGAAGCTCCGGTGCGGTGTCTGACGCGCGACTACTTGCAGCGCCTGGGCTACCGGGTCGTCGAGGCCGCTTCGGGCGCCGAGGCCCTGCTCCTGTGGGAACGGCAGGCCGGCGCCTTCGATCTGCTCCTGACGGACATGGTGATGCCCGACGGGATCAGCGGGCGCGACCTGGCCTGCCGCTTGCGAGCCCGCCAGCCCGACCTGGCTGTGCTGTGCATCAGCGGCTATACCGCCACCGAGGGCGGGAGCTTCGAGGACATAGTCGAGGGCGCCGGGTTTCTGCACAAGCCGTTCTCCCTGCAAGCCTTTAGCCGCGCAGTGCGCGACTGTCTGGATGGAGCAACCGCCAACCGGATGTCCCTGGCTGCGGCCCCGGCTTAAGGTGATGGGGTCGCGGAATCCGGAATTCTGTTCTAATCCTGCCCGGCCCGCCGCTTTGGTTGAGACCGCAGGTCAGGCGGGCGTCGTCTCGGTCTTGGCCTCGGTCTTGGCCTCGGGGGCGGGGGCGGGCTGTTCCTGGGGGGCGGGCGTTGGCTCGGGGGCCGGCTTGGTTTCCTCGGCCGGCTTGGTTTCCGCCGGGGTTTCAGCGGCCCTTGGGATGTCCACCCATTCCAGGATAGCACGCTGGGAGGCGTCTCCCTGGCGGCATTGGAGCCGGAGGATGCGCGTGTAGCCGCCATGGCGCTCCTTTTGGCTTGGGGCAATCTCGTCAAAGAGAATCTTCACCGCCTCTTCCTGGTGCAGGCGCGCGGCAGCCAGGCGGCGGTCGTGCAGAGTGCCGCATTTGCCGAGGGTGACCATTTTCTCGGCCACCGAGCGGGCGGCTTTGGCCTTGGCCAGGGTGGTGGTGATGCGCTTGTGGAGAATGAGGCTGCAGACCATGTTGGCCAGCATGGCGTTGCGGTGCTGGCCCGTGCGGCCCAGCTTGGCGGTTCGCTTGAGGTGTCGCATAAATCGGAAGGTGATGACGGGGTCCTGCGGGCGGGAGCGCTCACGGCCCCCGACCGCAGGCGGCCCGGCCCCTAGCGGCCCATCGAGGCCAGGGTTGTAGGTTCTTCTTTGGGAGGCTCCAGCAGGTCGATCTCGAAGCTCATGCCCAGTGTCAGGCCCAGGGCGGCGAGTTTATCTTTGATTTCGTTGAGTGATTTCTTCCCGAAATTCCGGTACTTGAGCATCTCCTGCTCGGTCTTCATCGCAAGCTGGCCCACCGTGGTGATGTTCGCGTTGTTGAGGCAGTTGGCAGCGCGGACGCTAAGCTCGATTTCGTTGACGCTCATGTTGAGGAGCTTCTTGAGCTTGGTCTTCTCTTCGTCCTGCTTGTCCACGACCTCCTCGAACTCGACGGCGTTCTTGTCGTAGCCGACAAAGACGTCCAGGTGATGCTGGAGGATGGCCGAGGCCTGCGTCAGGGCGTCGTCGGGCGAGATGCGGCCATCGGTCCAGACCTCGAGCAGGAGCCGGTCGTAATCGGTCCGCTGGCCCACGCGGGCGTTCTCGACGGCGTAGCGCACGCGCGTCACCGGAGAGAAAAGGGAGTCAATGGCGATAACGCCGATGGCCTGGTTGGGTTTCTTGTTCTCATCCCCCGGCAGAAAGCCGCGCCCGACCTTGACCTCGATCTCGATCTCGAATTTCTTCTTCTTGTCCAACGTGCAGATGTGCTGGGTGGGATTGACCAACTCGATGTTCTGGTTGAGTTGGATGTCGGCCGCAGTCACCTCCCCTTCCCGGTTGACCGAAAGGAGCAGGGTTTGCGGGTCGCGGGTGTGGGCGCGAAGCAGCACCTTCTTGAGGTTGAGCACAATGTCGGTCGCATCCTCGACCACGCCCTCGATGGTGGCGAATTCATGCATGGCGCCGTCGACCTTGATCGAGCTGATGGCCGCCCCCTCCAGGGAGGAGAGCAGCACCCGGCGCAACGAGTTGCCGATGGTGTGGCCGTAGCCGGTCTCGAAAGGCTCGGCAACGAACTTGGCATAGGTTTCCGTCGCGGTGGACTCCTCTTTGGTCAACCGCTTGGGCATTTCAAAACGTCCCAGACGCACTGGCATATCATTTTCCTTTCAACAATTTTAACCTGGCCTCGCCGGAGTTCACTCCCGCCCCCCGGCGCGGCCCCTATAATTGTCATGGGGCCAGGAAGCGCTCATCGCTTCTTCGCCCCGTTTGGTTTGTTAGCGGGAATAAAATTCGACCACCGCCTGCTCGTTGGCGATGGGTTGTATCTCCTCGCGCGCAGGTATGCGCATGACCACGCCCTTAAGGGCTTCCTTGTTGAGCGACAGCCAATCGGGCACCATCCGGCTGGCGGCGGATTCCAGGTTCCGGGTGGCCAACTGCCGCGCCGCATTCGAGTTCTTGATTTCGATGACGTCGTTGACCTTCAGCCCGTAGGAGGGAATGTCCACCTTCCGGCCGTTGACCCGGACATGCCCGTGGCCGACCAACTGCCGCGCCGCCGCGCGCGTATTGGCAAAACCCAGGTGATAGCACACGTTGTCCAGCCGCGTCTCCAGAATCTGGAGCATCTGCTCGCCGGTGACGCCGCGGCGCTTGAGCGCCCGCTCATACACCCCCCGGAACTGCCGCTCCAACAGTCCGTAGTAATAGCGCAGCTTCTGCTTCTCGATCAATCCCAGGCCGTAATCGGTGTGCTTGCGGCGGGACTTGGGGCCATGCACCCCGGGGCCGTAATTCCGGCGTTCGAGGTACTTCGACGGGCCGAAAATCGGCACGCCAAACCGGCGGCTGATGCGAACACGAGGACCTGTATAACGGGCCATGCTGAAAGTGGGTGGTTGAGTGTTGAGTGCTTCTTAAACAAACGGTTGAAAGGGTCAGACGCGGCGCTTCTTGCGCGGACGGCACCCGTTGTGCGGCACCGGCGTGACGTCCTTGATGGTTGTGATCTCCAGGCCAATCGCCTGCAATGCGCGAATGGCCGATTCCCGGCCCGAACCCGGGCCCTTGACGCGCACTTCGATCTCGCGCATCCCGTGCGACATGGCCTGGCGGGCGGCATCCTGGGCAACCTGCTGGGCCGCATAAGCGGTGCTCTTGCGGGAACCCTTGAACCCAACCCGCCCCGCGCTCGACCACCCGATTACATGTCCCTGCATGTCGGCAATGCTCACCTGCGTGTTGTTGAACGTGGCCAGGATGTTGGCGACGCCGCTGATGATGTTCTTGGCTCCCTTGGCCTTGACGATCTTCTTGCCCGCAAGCTCGTCGGCAAGCAGTTCGGCAGCCGTCGGCGCTGCAACCGCTGGAACGGGCGCCCCGGCCTCCGCGCCCGGCGCAGCCGCGCCCGCCTCAGGCGCGGGCGCTCCGCCCGCAGGCGCCCCTCCTGCGGGGGCCGCACCGGCAGCCGGAGGTTTCCTGGGAGCCTTCGCGGGAACTCCCTCGCCCGCCGGCTTACCGGCGGGCTTCTCACCGGGCGGCTTGCCGGCAGGTCTCTCACCGGGCGGCTTACCGGCGGGCTTCTCACCGGGCGGCTTGCCGGCAGGTCTCTCACCGGGCGGCTTGCCGGCGGGTCTCTCACCGGGCGGCTTGCCGGCGGGTCTCTCACCGGGCGGCTTGCCGGCAGGCTTCTCACCGGCCGCTTCGGGTTTGTCTTGCTTGCTGGGAGCGGGCTTGTTCGTTTCGTCAGGCATAATGCTTATGAGACCCACGGACTAATGGATGCCGGCCTTGGCAGTGGGGCTGCGCACCACGCCCACCGTCTTGCGCGGCCCCTTGCGGGTGCGCGCGTTGGTCTGCGTGCGCTGGCCGCGCACCGGCAGACCCCGCAAATGACGAACCCCCCGATAGCATTTGATGCCTTGGAGCCGCTTGAGGTTCATGCCAATCTCGCGCCGAAGGTCCCCTTCGATCAGATGCTTGCCATCCTGAATCGCATGGACGATCTGGGAAAGCTGCTGCTCGGTCAGGTCCTTGGCGCGGATGCCGGGATCAATGCGGGCTTTGGTCAAAATGACCTTCGCGTTGTTGGGGCCGATGCCATAGATGTAGCGCAGGGCGATATCAATGCGCTTGTTGGGCGGAACTTCCACGCCGATAATTCGAGCCATAATTCAAAAGGTCAAGTTAAGCACGTTACGCAAGTTGCATGGGCCATGCCGGAGTCAACCCTGGCGCTGCTTGTGGCGCGGGTTGCTGCAGATCACCCGAATGACCCCTTTGCGCCGCACAATCTTGCAGTTTTCGCAAAGTTTCTTTACCGACGCGCGAACTTTCATAAATCTGTCCGATCTTCCACGATAATCCGCCCTTGCGACAAATCGTAAGGCGACATTTCCAACCGCACCCTGTCCCCCGGCGCCAGCCGGACAAAGCTCAACTTGGCCTTGCCTGCCACATACGCCAGCACTCGATGGCCGTTGGAGAGTTCCACCCGGCATGTCCCGTTGGACAACACTTCCACTACGGCGCCTTCAACCTCGATGGCACCCTCGCGGGCCATGTCAAAATCTCCGCCTCATCCTCGGTGATCAACACCGTGTGCTCAAAATGGGCCGACAGTGAACCATCTTGCGTGACAACTGTCCAGCCATCATTCAATATTTTTACCGCAGGCAACCCGGCGTTCACCATCGGCTCGATTGCCAAAGTCATCCCGGGCCGCAGTTTCGGCGACGACTTCCCGTCCGCGAAATTCGGCACCTGCGGCTCCTCGTGCATCGAGCGCCCCACGCCGTGCCCCACGAATTCCCGGACCACGCTGAATCCGTTGCCCTCTACATACTCCTGTATGGCCCGCGAAATATCAACTACCCGCCTGCCCGGCGCCGCCCGCCCTATCCCCTCGTAAAGGGCCCGTTCCGTTACATCCATCAACTTCTGCGCCAGCAATCCGCACCCGCCCACCGCCACCGTTCGAGCCGTGTCCCCGACGAACCCGTTGTAAACGACCCCGACATCGAGGCTGACGATGTCCCCAAAGCGCAACTGCTGCGGCCCGGCCAGGCCATGCACCACCTGCTCGTTGACCGAAATGCAGATATGGCAGGGATACTTCCGGTACCCCAAAAAGGCGCTTCTCGCCCCATAGCTCTTCATCCGCAACGCAGCAAAGTCATCGACTTCCCTGGTCGTCATGCCGGGCTTGATGAACCCGGCGACCTCGTCCAGCACGGAACCGGCAACCGCGCACGCCGGCCGCATCGCTTCCAAATCCCGCTCGTTCTTCAAAATGATCATGGTCTTGGACCATTGTCAGAATCTCCCTCGGAGCCGGCCTTTCTTCAAGAAGCCGTCATAATGGCGCATGAGCAGATGGGTCTCCATCTGGCGCATCGTATCCAGGAGCACCCCCACCAGGATGAGCATGCTCGTGCCGCCGAAGAACGTGGAAACCGCATAAGGGATCTTGAGCCATCGGTTCAACAAAATCGGAATCACGGCGATAATAGTAAGGAAAACGGCGCCCGCCAGCGTAATGCGGCTCATCGCGTTGTGCAGGTACTCGCTGGTTGCCTGGCCCGGGCGCACTCCTGGAATATAGCCGCCGTTCTTCTTGAGGTCATCGGCGATTTGCAGTTCGTTGAACTGGGTGGCCACCCAGAAGTAGGAGAAGAAGAGGATCATCAATCCGTAGATAGTGATATAGAGCAGGGCGCCTTCGGCCAGGACGCGGGCGATTTCAATGAAGAACTTGATCTCCAGCCTTTTCCCCAGAAAAAAGAAGATTTTCTGCGGAAACATCAAAATCGCCTGGGCGAAGATGATCGGCATGACGCCCGAATAGTTCACCCGCAAAGGCATAAACGAAGTGCTGCCCTGGAATATCTTGCGCCCGACCGCCCGTTGGGCGTATTGGACGGGGACCTTGCGCTGGGCCTGGGTGATAGCGATGACGCCGGCAATCACACCGACCAGCAGCAGCAGCAGGGCCGCAGCATGGCCGAGATTGAACTCCGCCTGGGCGTTTTTGGAGAAGAACATGTCCCTGAGGGCGGCAACGGCCTGCGGGAGGCGGGCCAGGATGCCTATGGTGATGACCAGGGACACGCCGTTGCCGATGCCGCGTTCGGTGATCTGCTCTCCGAGCCACATCAACAGGACTGTGCCCGTGGTCAGAATCAGGGTGGTCTGGAGGCGGTAGAACCAGATCTGCGAATCAGGGTAAATCACCAGGCGCCCTATCTGCTGCCCGAAAAGGCTGCTCGGGTTCTCCCAGCCAAGCGCCATCACGAATCCCTGGCCCAGGCACAGGACCACGGTCAGGTAGCGGCCGTACTGGATGAGCTTGGTGCGCCCGCCTTCTTCCCGAGCCAGCTTGGACAGATGGCCCCAGACGGCGGTGAGCAATTGGATGATAATCGTGGCGCTGATGTAGGGCATGATGCCCAAGGCCCCTATCGCGCAGTGCTCGAGGGCGCCCCCGGTGAACATGCTGTAGAGGCCCAATACCGAATTGCCCGCGTTTTGCCCGGCCTGCGTTTTGAAAAAGTCCGTCAAAGCCTGGCCATTGAGGCCCGGAACGCGGATCGCCGCCTCCAGCCGGCAGATCGCCAGGACCATCAAGGTAAACAGAATCCTGGACTTCAGTTCGGGAATCTTGAAGCAATTGCTGAATGTATTGGCAATGGCGGAAAGCATGGTCAGTTAAACAAGTCAGGGCGTCTTGGCTGGTTCGGATTTCGGCGCTTGGATCTTGGCCGCCTCGGGATTGGCGGCCTTTGGTTTGGCGACCTTTGGTTTGGCGGGCCGGGCCTGCTTGGGAGCAATGACCTCGCAGGCGCCGCCCTTGGCCTCGATCTTGGCCCGAGCCGAGGCGCTGAACGCGTGCGCGCTCACCGTCAGCTTTCGCGTCACCTCGCCCTGCCCCAAAATCTTGATGCCGTCGCTGCGGCCGTTGGCCAGACCGACGCTGCGCAAGGCGGCCTCATCCACCCTGGCCCCGTCTTCAAAACGGTTGAGGGCCTCCAGGTTGACGGCCAGGTAACGGGTGCCGTGCCGGGCGTTGTTGAAGCCGCGCTTGGGAATGCGGCGAATCAAAGGCATCTGGCCGCCTTCAAAACCAATGCGGATGGAACTGCCGGAACGGGCGGTCTGGCCTTTGCCGCCGCGCCCGCTGGTTTTGCCATGGCCGCTGGATTCGCCCTGGCCCAAACGCTTGCGGCGATGCCGCGCGCCCGGGCGTGGTTGGAGATCGTGTAATCGCATAGGGAATTGGGCTTTCGCGGGGGTTTAGGGCTGCGCCTGGGGCGCGGCTGGCAGAGGCGCAGCCGGGGGCGGGGTCGGAGGTTGGTCTTTCTTGATTTCCAGGCCGCGGCCCTGGTAAATGGCCTCGCGCAATCGCAGACTGAGCAGCGCGCTGAGCGTCGCCTTGACCACATTGGCGGCGTTCTTGGAGCCGAGGGATTTGCTCAGGACGTCCTTGACCCCGGCGGATTCGAGCACGGCCCGGACGGTCTTGCCGGCGATGATGCCCGTGCCGGGTGAGGCGGGCCTCAGCAGCACTTTCGCCCCGCAATAGTGGGAGAACACTTCGTGCGGAATGGTGACGCCTTTGAGGGAGACGCCTACCATCTGGGAGCGGGCCAGTTCGCCGCCCTTGCGGATGGCGTCGGCCACTTCGCCGGCCTTGCCAAGCCCCACCCCTACGCGGCCCTGCTTGTCGCCCACCACAATGAGCGCGCTAAAGTTAAAGCGCCGTCCGCCTTTCACCACCTTGGCGGAACGGTTGATGAACACGACTTTCTCGGTCAGTTCATGCCCCGTCTGCTCGTCGAGCGTAACCTCAGGCTCCGGCCTGGCGCGGCGTCCGCGCATCGGCCCGCGGGGTCCGCGTTGTTCGCCGGTCTCGGTCTTGTTGGATTCAGCCACAGTGTCTCTCTCGGTTAAACGTTAGAATTGCAGCCCCGCCTCGCGCGCGGCCTCGGCCAGGGCCTTGACCTTCCCATGGTAACGGGCCCCGCTTCGGTCGAAAACGACTTGCTTGACCCCCTTGCTCAACGCGATCTGCGCCGCCAGCCCCCCAATGACCTTGGCGCTGGCCGCGTTGGCCCGCATTTTGTCCCGGTCCGGCGTTGCCTTGCTCGTCGTCGAGGCCGCCGCCAGCGTCACCCCGGCGGTGTCATCGATGAACTGCACATGGATGTTCTTGTTGGTGAAACACACCGCCATTCGCGGCCGAGCTGGAGTGCCGCTGATCTTCTGGCGCACGCGCCAGTGGCGCTTGCGGGCCAGTTTCTGTTTCTTTTCGGTTCTCATTTGTTTTGGCCACGGATTTTGCCGTGAACTTTCGCGCGGCATTTGCCGCCCCCGGACGAATTACTGGACCGTCTTGCCCTCCTTGCGGATGACCCGCTCACCGGCGTAGCGCACTCCCTTGCCCTTGTAAGGCTCAGGCGGGTAAAAGCTGCGCAGCTCGGCGGCAACCTGTCCGACCACCTGCCGATCCGGCCCTTCGACTGTAATCTTGGTGTTCTCGTCCACCGTCACCTTGATCTGCTCGGGAATCGGATAGAGGATCGGATGGGAGTATCCGAGGGTCATGGTGACGTTCTTGCCCTGCACCGCGGCCTTGAAACCGACCCCTTGGATCTCGAGCTTTTTGGAAAACCCTTCGGTCACTCCTCGCACCATGTTGTTGACCAGCGCCCGGCTCAAGCCGTGCAGGGCCTTGGCCTGGGCGTCGTCACCCTCGCGGCTGACGACAATCCTGCCGTCCTGGACCTTCAGACTGGTGCGGTGGGGCAATTGCCAGTTGAGCTTGCCCTTGGGGCCCTCGACCGAGACCTGCCGGCCGGCAACCTCCACTTTCACCTTGGGAGGAATGGCGATGGGTTGTTTTCCTATTCGTGACATAGCCTGGAGGGGTTAAACGGGGTGGGGGCTACCAGACGTAGCAAATCAATTCTCCGCCAAGGTTCTTCTTGCGGGCCTGCGTGCCGGTCATGACGCCCTCCGAGGTGGAGAGGACCGCCACGCCCAAACCGCCCTGGACCCGGGGGATCTTCGTCGCCCCAACGTAGCGGCGCAGCCCGGGACTGCTGACGCGCTTGAGGCCCTCGATGACGCCCTTCTTGCCCTGGTACTTGAGCTTGAGCTTCATGTTCCCGGCCTTGGCCTCCACCGAAAAATCGGCGATGTAGCCCTCGCCCTTGAGAATGGAAGCAATGCTCTCTTTCATCCTGGAGTAGGGCACTTCGACCACGGGCAGCAACGCGCGGTGCGCGTTGCGGATGCGGGTCAACATGTCGGAAATCGGGTCGTTCATAGGCATCACCAACTGGCCTTGGTCACCCCTGGGATGAGGCCGCTGAGGGCCGCTTCCCGAAACGTCATGCGCGAGCACCCGAACTTGCGCAGGTAGCCGTGCCGCCGGCCTGTCATCGAGCACCGGTTGACCACCCGCGCCGGGTCGGCGTTGCGCGGCAGCTTGGCCAGGCCGGCGTAGTCGCGCTTGGCCTTTAACTCGGCGCGAATTGCCGCGTACTTTTTCACTGTCTTGACCTTCTTCTTGTTCCGTTCTATCCAGGACATCTTTGCCATAGAATCAATTTCGGGGGTTAAAACAACCAGTTAAACGGGCGATGGTTTGGCCTTGGCCGGTTCTGCGAAGGGCATGCCCATGAGTTTGAGAAAATCCAGGGCCTCTTCGTCGGTGCGGGCGCTGGTCACAATCGTGATGTCCATGCCCTGCTGCCGCTTGATTTTATCCAGGTCGATTTCCGGAAAAATCGTCTGGTCATTCACCCCCAGCGAGTAACTGCCGCGCCCGTCGAAGGAGCGGGGGGACAACCCCCGGAAGTCGCGAATACGGGGCAGGGCGGTCGCAATGAGCCGGTCGAAGAACTCGTACATCGCGTCGCGCCGAAGGGTCACGTGGCAGCCGATGGGCTGGCCCTCGCGAAGCTTGAAATTGGCGATGCTGTGGCGGGACTTGCTGATCGCGGGCTTGCGCCCGGTAATCAGGGCGAGGTCCTTGGCCGCATCGTCAATGGCGCTTTTCTCCAGCGAGGCGCTCACGCCCATGTTCACGACGATCTTCTCCAGGCGCGGGATCTGGTGCGGGTTGGAGTATTGGCGCTTGGCTTTGAGCGCAGGCGCCACTTCCTTGAGGTATCTTTCGTAGAGGCGGGCTTTCATTGGCTCGGTGGCGGGTTGGTCTCCGGCGCCGCTGCGGCGCGTTTGGCGGCGCGAGCGTCGAAGGCCTCGGCCTTCATCACGTTGGAAATGTGAATGGAACCCTCCCGTTCAATGATCTTGCCCTGCGGGTTGGCGGCGTTCTTGCGCGTGTGCCGCTTGATCATGTGGGCGCCTTCGACAATGACGCGCTGGTGCTTGCCGAGGACGGCGATGATGCGGCCGCGCTTGTTCTTGTCCGCGCCGGCAAGGACAACCACCTCATCGTTCTTTTTGACGTGAAATTTGCGCATAGCAACGGGTGACAGGGCTCAGGTCAGATGACTTCGGGGGCGAGGGAGACAATCTTCATGAATTTCTTGTCGCGCAACTCGCGCGCGACCGGCCCGAAAATGCGGGTGCCGCGCGGGTTCAACTCCTTGTCGATGATGACAATGGCATTGCTGTCGAAACGCAGGCAGGAGCCGTCGCTGCGGCGGATGACCTGCCGGGTGCGAACGACTACCGCGTCCACCACTTCCCCTTTCTTGACCGTGCCGTCGGGCGCCGCCTCTTTGATATGCGCCTTGATAATGTCGCCAATGCGGGCATACCGCTGGTTGGGGCCAAGGACACCGATGGCTGCGGCGCGCTTGGCGCCGGTGTTGTCAGCCACATCCAAGATCGAACGTACCTGTAACATAAATCAAAGTGCCTGGTCTCCGGGAGGTCGTGGGTGAAAGCGGGGGTTGGGCATCAGACAGCCACCGGCGTCACACCCGCGCCCTGTTCTACCACGGCCACCAGGCGCCAGCGCTTGGTCTTGGAGAGCGGGCGGGTTTCCTCGATGCGGACGTGGTCTCCGACCTTGGCCACGCACGCCTCGTCGTGGGCGCAGAACTTCTTGTAGCCAGTGACGACCTTCTTGAATTTGGGGTGCGGGAAACGGCGCTCGACGCGGACGATGATGGTCTTGGCCATCCGGTTGGAGATGACCTCGCCGAGGCGTTGCTTGCGATTGCCGCGGGCGCCGGCCGGCGTGGCCGCCACGGGCGGCGGAGCGGGAGGGCCCACGGTTGGCGGGGCGATGGGGGTGATGTCAGCCATAGGGAAATCTATGCGGGTTTGTTGCGAAGCTGCGAAATGTGGGTTTGCATGCGGGCAATATCGCGGCGCAGGACGTGCAGGCGGGCGGGCTTTTCAAGCTGCGCGCTGGCCTGCTGCAAGCGAAGATTCAGTATCTCCTGCCGCCAATTGCGCTCGTCCGACAGGGCCTCGGCCAGGGTCTTTTCCTGAAGTTCCTTCCGTTGAGTCTTTTTCATGAGCCGGGAATGTCGTGTCTAACCCATCCGGTGACGGGAAATGAATTTGGTCTTGATCGGCAGCTTGGTCGCCGCCAGGCGCAACGACTCGCGCGCCACGGCCTCGGTGACGCCGTCCACCTCGAAGAGAATGTTGGCGGGCCTTATGACCGCCACCCACGATTCGAGGGGACCTTTGCCCTTGCCCATGCGCGTCTCCAGGGGCTTTTTGGTGAAGGACTTTTGCGGGAAAACCCGGATCCACATCTTGCCGTGCCGCTTCATCTGGCGGGCGACGGCGACACGGGCGGCCTCGATCTGCTTGGTGTCGAGCCAGCAACGCTCCAGGGCCATCAACCCGTACTCCCCGTAAGCAACTGTCTGGCCGCGCGTCGCCAGACCGGCGCGGCTCCCGCGGTGCATCTTGCGGTACTTCACTCTCTCGGGCATCAAGGGCATAGCAGGGTCTTTCTAAAGGCGATTCAAGGGGCGGCCGGTCCAGGGGCAGCCAAGGCCGGCGCCGGGGCAGGGACCGGGGCCGGGGCCGGCGGCGGTTGGAACTGGGGAGCCGGCTGGGGCTTCTGGACTCTCTCGGGCTGGGCCTTGTCGTTGCGGGTCTCCCCTTTGCAAATCCAGCATTTTATGCCCAGCTTGCCATAGACGGTGTTGGCCTCGGCGAAGCCGTAGTTGATGTCGGCGCGCAGGGTGTGCAGCGGCACCCGCCCCCAGTGGTACTGCTCGACACGGGCCAACTCGGCGCCTCCCAGGCGCCCGGCGCAACGGATCTTGATCCCCTCGGCGCCGAAGTCTTTGGCGGTCTGGATGGCCTTCTTCATCGCCCGCCGGAAGGAGACCCGGCGCTCGAGCTGCAGGGCCACGTTCTCGGCAACCAATTGGGCTTCAATCTCCGGCGACTTGACCTCGACGATGTCAACGTAAATCTCCTTGCCGGTCATGCGGCTCAGCTCCTCCTTGAGCTTATCGATCTCGGCGCCTTTCCGGCCGATGACGATGCCGGGCCGGGCGGTCAGGATGGTGATGCGGCAACGGTTGGCGGCCCGTTCGATCCGGATCTCGGGCACCGACGCCGATTCGAGGCGTTTCTTGAGAAGTCCGCGGATGTCGCGGTCTTCGGTCAGCAGCTTGCCGAACTCTTTCTTGCCGGCGTACCACTTCGAGCGCCAGTCGTGATTGACGGCGATTCGCAGACCGATAGGATTAGTTTTCTGTCCCATACCAGTTAATCATCTGACAAAGTAATCTTCACGTGGCAGTTGCGCTTGAGGATCGGGCCGGCCGAGCCGCGCGCCTTGGGAGTGAAACGGCGGAGGATCGAGGCGCTCTGGGCCACGGCCTCCTTGACGCGGAGCCGGTCAGTCTTGAGGCCGTTGTATTCGGGCTTGTGGCTCTTGAGGTCCTCGGCGTTGGCGATGGCGGATTTGAGGGTTTTGGCCGCCACCCGCGCCCCTTTGCGGGGCACAACGGCCAGGACGGCCTCGGCCTGGGCGGCGGGCAGACCCTGGATTTGCCGCACCACCTCGCGCATCTTCTGGGGGGACATCCGCACATTCCTGGTGATCGCGTGAACTTCCATAAGTCTATTTGGCTTCGGCCTTGGCCGTGTGGGCGCCGTGCTTCTTGAAAGTGCGGGTGAACGAGAATTCTCCGAGCCGGTGCCCGACCATGTTCTCCGTCACGAACACCGGGTTGAAGATCTTCCCATTATGCACGCTGAACGTAAGCCCCACAAAGTCGGGCGTAATCATCGAGCGCCGCGACCAGGTCTTGATCGGCGTCTTGGACTTGGCGTCCTTGGTCTTTTGGATCTTTTCCAGCAAGTGGAAGTCCACAAACGGACCTTTTTTAATTGAGCGTCCCATGGGAAGAAGCGAAGTGGAGTGATGGAGTCATTGATTGCCGGTTCATAGGTTCTTCATTGGCCGGCCATCGCGGCGGACCAGGATAAAACGATTGGAGTGCTTTCTCCGGTTGCGGGTGCGATAACCTTTGGCCAGGAGCCCCCAGGGCGAGGTAAGCTGCTGCCAACCGCCGCCGGACTTGGACTTGCCCGCGCCGCCGCCGTTGGGATGGTCAACCGGATTGCGGCTCACCCCCCGGTTGATGGGCCGTATGCCGCGGTGACGGGACCGGCCGGCCTTGCCGAGGACGACATTCTCGTGGTCTGTGTTGCCGACCTGGCCGATCGTGGCGTAGCAGTTCTCGTTGACCTTGCGAATCTCGCCGGAGGGCAGTCGTATCTGCGCGTAACCCTCGCCGCGCGACATCAAGGCGGCCGAACCCCCGGCGGTGCGCACCATCTGCGCGCCCCGCCCGGGGGTCAACTCGATATTGTGGATAGGCAAGCCCACAGGGACCGCCCGCAGGGGCAGAGAGTTGCCCACCTCCGGGGGGGCCGTCGGACCGCTGACGAGCTTGGCGCCGACCTGGAGGCCGTTGGGGGCGATGATATAGGTCCTTTCGCCGTCCTTGTATTCCAGCAAGGCCAGCCGGGCCGTCCGGCGCGGATCGTACTCGATGCTCTTGACCACCGCCTCGACGCCATGCTTCTTGCGCTTGAAATCCACCAGGCGGTTTTTCTGTTTGTGGCCCCCGCCGATGCCACGGGCGGTCACTCGGCCATAGACATTGCGCCCGCCGGTGCGCTTGCGGGTCTGGACCAGGCCCTTCTCCGGCTTGACCTTCGTAATGTCGCTGTAGTCCGCATACGTTACATAACGTGCGGACGGCGTCAGCGGCCTAAATGTCTTCACTGGCATAAATCAATTTCTTGTCCCAAGTCAGCTACTTGGAGTGCAAAACCATCATTCCCGGCCGCCGGACGGGCGGTCAGTTATCGGCTTCGCGGTTATGCTGTCCGCATCCCAATCGGGGAGACGGAACGCGCAATATAGCAAGACAATGTGCCATTGCAACGACTTTTTTCAAAAAAAATCGTTGGGTTTTCTCGGCAAATACGCTCTGCTGGCCAGCCCATCCCCTGTCTTAGACCAGCCATGCGGCGAGCGCGGGCGTCGAAAAGGATAGGTCCTTGCCGATCACGAGCTCGGTCATTTTGGCGTGATGGGTGTTTTTCATAGCTATGGCCTGGGTGTCGAGCCTGAATTCCGAAGCAAGTGAGGGGATCTCGCGGGTTAGGTCGAAGTTGAGGATTTGGTCTGCGAGCCATTTGGCTTGGCCGCCTAAAATGGCGTGCCAGACGGCGGCGACGTTGGGGTCGCGTTCGACGAGGACAACGTGTTGGGCCAGCCCTTCGAAGCCTGCGGTCAGACCGACGATGCCGCCGCCGGCGAAAGGCCAGCTTCTGCTCAAAGCACGCGAGGCGCAGCTATCAGGTCAGAACGATCTTGTCGCCTTGCTTGAGGGTGACGATGGCTTTTTTCCAGTCGGGGGCCTGGCCGGCCTGCTTGGTGCGCTGGCGGCGAAGCTTGCCGCGCACGTTCATGGTGTTGACCCTGAGGACTTTGACTTTGAAGAGTTCCTGGACGGCGTTGCGGATTTGAAACTTGTTGGCCCGGGGGTCGGTCATGACGGTGTACTGGTTGAAGGAAGCGCCCTGGCGGGTGCCTTTTTCTGTCAGCCGGACGGTCTTGACGATTTCGAAGGAGTTCATGTCATTGCTTGTTCAAGCGGGCCTGGACTTGCTCGAAGGCGCTGCGGGTGAAGACCAGTTTATCGGGGCACAACACATCGTAGGTGTTGAGCGAGTCGCTGGTGGCCAGGGCGACGTTGGGGACGTTCCGAGAGGCCAGCGCGAGGTTGTCATCGGGGGCCTGGCAGACGATAAGGGCCGTGCCCTGCAAGTCGAGGGCGGAGAGGACGGTGACAAATTCCCTGGTCTTGGCGGATTCCAGCTTGAGGTCGTCCAGAAGCAGGATGTCCCCGGCCCGGAGGCGCTCGGACAGGGCCTTGCGCAGGGCGAGTTGGCGGGTCTGGCGGGAGACTTTCTTGCCGAAGTCGCGGGGTTTTGGGCCGAAAACAACCCCGCCGCCGCGCCAGAGGGGCGACGCGAAAGAGCCGGCGCGGGCGCGGCCGGTGCCCTTTTGGCGCCACGGTTTCTTGCCTGTGCCGGCCACTTCGCCCATGGTCTTGGTGCAGGCGGTGCCCATGCGCTGGGCGGCCTGGTAGGCAACCACAACGTCCTGAACCGCCTGAGTGCCTCTGCCGTCCTCAATCAACGGGAAGCTGACTTCCAATTCACCCTGGCTGTTTCCTTTGATGTCTTTAATCGGGAGCTTCATAGAATCTACCGCCGATGAGGCGGACAATGAAATCACTTCTTCTTGGCTTCGGCCTTTTTCACGTTTTCCGGACGCTCGGCATGGGGTTTCCAGCCCTTGGGCTGTTTCTTGGATTCGCGCAGGATGACATAGTCGCCATTGGAGCCGGGAATGGCGCCTTTAATGAGGAGGAGATTGTCGGCCTCGTGGACCTGCACGACCTGGAGGTTTTGGGCGGTGCGGCGGACCTGGCCCATGTGGCCGGGCATTTTCATGCCGCGCATGACTGTGCCGGGAAAGAGGCGCTGGCCGATGGCGCCGGAGCGGCGGTGCCAGCCCTTGGCGCCGTGGGTCGAATCGCCCCCTCGAAAGGCGTGCCGGCCCACCACGCCTTCAAAACCGCGCCCCTTGGTCATGCCGATCGCGTCCACATAGTCGCCGGGGGCAAAGAGCGTGGCGCCGACGACTTCGCCGGGTTTGACTTCTCTGGAGAAATCCCGGAATTCCCTGATGCGTTTGACCCCGGCTCCCTGCAGGTTGAATTTCTTGAGGTGGCCGAGCAGGGCCTTGGTGAGGCGCTGTTCCTTTTGCTCTCCAAAGCCCAGTTGCACGGCGCTGTAGCCGTCTGTTTGCTGCGTCTTGCACTGGAGGACATGGTTGGGGCCGGCAAGGACAACAGTGACCGGGGTGCTGACGCCTTTGGCGTCGTAGACGCGGGTCTGGCCCAACTTCTTTCCTAAAAGTCCGACTGGCATAAATCGCTGGGAGTTAAATTTTGATCGTGATATCCACGCCGGCGGGCAGGTTGAGTTTCTTGAGTTCATCGACCGTCTTTGCAGTGGGTTCGATGATATCGATGAGGCGCTTGTGAGTGCGCTGCTCGAAAGTCTCCTGGGATTTCTTGTCGGCGTGAGGGGAGCGCTGAACTGTAAATCGCTCGACGCGGGTTGGGAGCGGGATGGGCCCCGCCACACGCGCCCCGGTGCGCTTAACCGTGTCCGCGATGTCGCGGGCGGATTGGTCTATGACCCGGTGGTCGAAGGCCTTCAGTCTGATGCGAATGCGTTGTCCAGCCATACAAAGAACAATTGTCTATAAATGGTTCCAGTCAAATCTCCCGCTACCCGGCCAGGGGAAACGGAGCGCGGAATATACCAGAAGGCCCCGGCGGCGCAACAGCTTTTTAAAGAATTCTTTGCCGAGGAAAGACCTCCGCAGGAGAGGCGCGGCCAAGGGTCTGGGTGTTTGCCCGCTGCCGGTTAGCGGCCCCGCGTTCGGGCGGCCTTGCGGATTTCCGACAATGCCTCGGCAGCGTGGGTGTCGCCCTTCTGAGCCGCCGCGGCTAATTGGAGATTGATGGCCGCGCGCTGGGCGTCGATGGCGGCCTTTTGATCGGGCGTCAAGCCCACTTCGCGGCGCAACTGGCTGAGCGTCAAATAGGCCTCCGCCTGGTTGTTGGTTTGGAGGGCCGCAAGCGCGCCGTCCCAGGCGGCTTTTATCTCGGGAGGCGCTGACAGGAAGGCCTTGGTGTCGGCCCCAGCGCCGGCCCCGGCGCCCCCCGGAGCGGCCTTCCTGCCGCACCCGGCCGGGGCGCAGGCGAGGAGAAGGAGCAGGCACAGGGCGGCCAATGGCCTGAGGAGTCTTTTCGCAGGAGCGAGGTCAGGGTGCATGGCCTGCCAGGCAGGGGTTTACGGCGCGGCGCAAACCGTGGTTCAATGTCCGTTGGGTGGAGTACCGGACGCCGGGTCGGGGGCCCACCAGCAAAGGGTCTTTCCCCCCGGCCCCATCGTGCCGAGGTGATCGCACTCGTTATGGAACGTATTCACCGTGACGAACTGCACGGTCCCGCATATACACACGGCATTGCCGCCCCTCTTGCTGTGCAGTATAGAGATGCCCTCGACATCATCCGGGGAATTGGAAGCATCATTGAACTCGAAGGCGGGTTTGAAGCCTTCCGCAGCGGTATTGTAGGCCTGCTCGTCCGGTTCCCACAACAGCCAGCACATGGGGTTCCAGACATCGGTGATCTTCATATACTTCGAGAAGTAGTTCATTCGCCCGAAATCGTCGGCGGCCCCATCCATGACATAGCTGGACATTTTGTTCTCCCTCACGGTCGTCCCGATGGACCCCATGCTGCGAGGGGTCGTCCAGGTCTTGCTCTTGATATCGACCGGGCAGAGATATGAATTGGGGTTGGGCACATATTTGAACCAGAGCCCGGTGCCGTAGGCGAGTGTTTGCTGGTACAGGTAAGCTCCCCCCGGCCCCGTATCTGGAACTCCGCCACTCCCGCCATTGGTCGCGCAATAGAGCCACCCCGGAGGGAACCCGGTGTCCCCGCCGTCCCAGTTGGCGTAAGCCAGGGCGTCTCTGTTGTCGTCGGCATACATGCGAATGGCAGCGCCCATCTGCTTCATGTTGTTGGTGCAGGTAATGGCCTGCGCATGGCCCTTTGCCATGGACAGCGCCGGCAGGAGCATGGCGGCCAAAATGGCGATGATGGCAATGACCACCAGCAGTTCAATCAGGGTAAAGGCAGTGTGTGCAAACGATTGGCTCGATTTGGCTTTCATGGCTTCACATTGGGGAATTGTGCGAATGGAGTCAAGAGGTTTTCGGCTCGCGCCCGAGTTTTTTCCATCGGGCCCGCCAAGGCTCCATCCTGCATCTGTGCATTTGTGCATTTGTGCATTTGTGCATTTGTGCATTTGTGCATTTGTGCATTTGTGCATTTGTGCATTCTATGGTTCCGCGTAAACCCGACAGTACCCCTTTGGCCGCTTTTTGTAAAGTGTGCGTTTGGACGCACACCTTGGAGTTTGGACATTTTCGTGCCATGACATCAGCTCTTCTTCTGGGCGCAGGACCGCAATTCCCCGACAGGCAGCACCCGGGAGGCCCTGCGGGCCTGTCTGAGACGCCAAAGGCGTCATT
>Ga0181524_10001082_pt1 | contig 32019 bp, 29 predicted proteins | sample PEATcosm2014_Bin_34_FD_119761 | JGI IMG/M metagenome (GOLD analysis project Ga0181524, IMG submission 119761) | Peatland microbial communities from MTU Mesocosm Facility, Houghton, MI, USA - PEATcosm2014_Bin05_60_metaG | ecosystem: Environmental > Terrestrial > Soil > Wetlands > Peat | place... | reverse complement strand
TTCGCCAGGCAGCGCGCGGCCAGCGCGATGTCCGCGGTGACGACGATGTCGTTCGCGGCGGCCTGCGCGGCGATCCAGTCGTCCGCGGCGTTGAAGTCGCCGTCCACGACGACCAGCTTGTGCTCGTCTCCCCGGCCGATGCGCATCCAGGTGTTCGCGACGAAGGTGGCCTCGATATGGTACCGCTCGGCCACCTTGCAGATTTCCTGCTTCACGGGGCAGCCGTCGGCATCCGCGTAGATGCGGGTCACTTCTTCTCCAGCGCGTCGGCCAGGCCGGCGACCTGGTCGCAGCCGGCGCGGCAGGTGATGGACGAGTTCCTGAAGTCATCGCCGACCGGCTCGACGCGGCCGCCGAGATGCGCGGCGAGAAAGGCTTCCGACGCCGCGGAGAACGACAGCCAGTTTTCCGGGCGGGCGAAGCCGTGGCCTTCGTCGGGATAGAGCAGGTACGTGACCGGGATGTTCCGGGCTTTCATCGCGGCGACGATCTGGTCGGACTCAGCCTGTTTCACGCGCGGGTCGTTCGCGCCCTGGGCTATGAGCAGCGGCCGCCGGATGCGGTCCGCGCGGGTGAGCGGCGAACGTTCGTTGAGCAGGCGGCGGCCTTCCTCGGTCCGGTGGTCGCCGGTGCGCTTGGCGAAGAGCTCGACGATCGGCTGCCAGTACGGCGGGATCGAGTTGAGAAGCGTCAGCAGGGAGGACGGCCCGACGAGGTCCACGCCGCAGGCGAATTTCTCCGGCGTGAACGTGAGCCCGACGAGCGCCGCGTAGCCGCCGTAACTTCCGCCCATGATCGCGACGCGCGCCGGATCGGCAATCCGCTTCCGGACGGCCCAATCCACCGCGTCGAGCAGGTCGTCGTGCATCTTGCGGCCCCATTCGAGGTTGCCGGCATTGAGGAACTTCTTGCCGAACCCCGTCGAGCCTCGGAAGTTGACGCTGAGCACCGCGTAACCGCGGTTGGCAAGCCACTGGTGGAAGGGGTCGAACCCCCAAGTGTCGCGCCCCCAGGGTCCGCCGTGAACCCAGAGCGCCAGCGGCAGCGGCTTCTTCGGCCTGTCGCCGGCGCCGAGAGGCAGCGTGAGATAGCTGACCAGGTCGAGCCCGTCGCGCGAACGGATGACGACCGGGCGCATTTTCGCGAGCGGCTGCCCTTCGAGCGCGGGGCGGTTGGTGAAGAGGAACTCGGCCCGGCGCGACTTGCGGTCGTAGCGGTAATACCGCGTGGGGCCGATGTCGTCCGTGTACGCGACGATCCACGCGGAATCATCCAACGAGCGGCTGACGACGCGGAAATCTCCGGCGCTGACGGCGCGGAGGGCCTCGAAGTCCGGCGCGATCTCGGGGTCGAGCGTCTTCCACGCGACGCGCTCGTAATCGAAGGAGACCGCCTGGATGACTTGCGTGGCGGGGTGCTGGAGGAACTCGCCGGGGTCGGCGCGCGGGTCCTCGGCGAGGAGTGTTCGCCGGCCGGCGCTCAAGTCCCACGCGAAGAGCGCGGCGGTGTCGCGCTCGCGGCAGTCGGTCATGTAGAACGTGCGGCCGGTCTCGTCGAAGCCGACCGCAGCGATGCCCACGGCGTCCTCCAGGCCGACCTTGACGAAGAGCTCCCATCGCTCCTCGCCCGCGCGCTGGAGGAATTCCCATCCGCCGTCGGGAGTCTGGCGGGCGCCGAGGCGGACCTCGAACTGTTCATCGGTCACGAAGTCGGCGAACTCGGCGTTCCTCTGGAGAAGCCGGATCTCGCCGGTGAGGATGTTCACGCGGTGAACATCGTGGAATTTCGGGTCGCGGTTGTTGAGGCCGACGAGGATCTCCTGCGGGAAGCGGCGGCTCACGTGCTGGATGCGGGCCTGAGTCGCGGGGAACGGCGTCAGGTCGCGCGTCTCCTTCGTCCGCAAGTCGGTTGCGTACACGTGCCAGTTCTCGTCGCCGTCCTTGTCCTGGATGTAGAGGACGTGAGCGTCCGTGTAAGCCCAGCGATAGCTGCGGATGCCGCGTCGGCGGTCGTTCGTGACCGGCTCGGCCTTCTCCGGCCCGGTCAGGGGGGCGACCCAGACGTTCAGCACGCCTTCCAGCGGGGCGAGGAACGCCAGCTTCGTCCCATCCGGGCTGATCGTGACGGCCGCGCGGTCCGGGTTCCCGAAGAGCAGCTTGCGCGGGATGAGGCCGGGGAGTTTGGAATTCATGGCGCGCTCCATGGGCTGTGGATTCGGACGCCGCAACGAGAAAGAATAGAGCAGTCCGAGGGGGAAATCAACCGGAATGAAACTCCGCGTCCGCAAATTGCGCCGACGGCCTTGACTGGGGGCGGCAATGCGCTAGAATCAGAGGCAATCCGGTTACAGGAGCAAGGGGCCGATGCAGAAGGAACAGGCGGAAAAGATACGCGGCCTGATCGCGGATCTGAGGCTCTATCATCACAAGGCGCAGCGGCATGTGGAGCTGATCGTGCAGGCCATCGGCGAGGGGCAGACGACCAAGGGATACCTCGGCCGCGAGACGCAAAAGCTGCACCCGGCGACGTGGATGTGGGAGAACTCGGTCCTGATCCTCGAGGCGTGGCTCTCCGGCAACACGGCGAGGGTGGACAAGCTGAACGTCGGCCGCCACGCGGGCTGGAAATTGCTCGGCGCGCTGGAGGACCGGACGCGGATCAAGCACTGGCAGGTCGAGCGGGTCGTCGCCAAATTGAAGGCCGCGTCGCGGCTGTACCCGGGCTGCGAGTATTTCCCGATCGTGACGCGCCCGGAGAAGTACGAGGACTTCGCCGGATACCGCGATCCGACGCTCGCCACCATCATTCACGACACCATGGACGGCGCGCCGGCGGAGCTGTCGCTGGCGCAAGCGATTGATCATCTCGAGCCGACGAACTGGAACTTCCCGGAGAACCTGCTGCTGGTGTTGCGCGCCATCAACGGCAACCTGAAGCCGCACGAGCCGTTCGCGGTCGCCGAGCGGAACCTGCGGCTCAATCCGATCACACCCCGGATGCGCGTCGTCGCCGCCACGCTGCGTGAGTTCTGCGGCCGCCCCGCAGCCGGGCCGATTGACCGGGCGATGCTCGGCTTTCTCGGGAAGAGAACGCCCGAGAAAACGGCGCTGGCAGCGCTGCTCGAGGCGAAGATCACCGAGGCGTTCGGGCCGGCGTCTTGAGCGGCTCTCTCACCACCAAGGCGCCAAGACACCAAGAACGGAAACGAAGTCATTTGCCTCGAATTGCTCTTCTTGGTGTCTTGGCGCCTGGGTGGTTACATCGTCTCTAAGGGAAAGCGAATGGACTCACGGAAGATTACCTGGATCCTTTTCGACTTGGGCAACGTCCTGGTCGAGTTGCGGATGGACGGGCTCGATCGCGCGGCGGCGGCGCTCGGCAGCACGCCCGAGCGGCTGGTCGCGCTGTTCAACGAGGACGGGATGGCCGAGCGAATCGCGGTGGGGAAACTGTCGCCGCAGGAGTTCGTGGAGCAGATCAATCGGCGGTTCGGTTCCTCCGTCACGCCCGCCGACGTCGTGACCTGGTTCGGGCCGGACGTGAGCGTCGTCTTTCCGGAGGCGCCCGGGCTGATCGCCTCGCTCAAGGGGCGGTACTCGCTGGGCATTCTCTCGAACACGTTCTTCGGCCACTGGGACTACTTCATCGCGACGGAGTTCGCGCGGCAGTTCGATGCGCTCGTGGCGTCGCACCTGATCGGGTTCTGCAAGCCCGACCCGCGCGCCTATCGCGCGGCGCTCGACCGCATGGGCGCCGCCGCGGCTGAGACGGTGTTCGTGGACGACCTGGCCGAGAACGTCCAGGCGGCCCGAGCGCTCGGCTTCAGGGCGTTTCAATCCAGGACGCCGGGAGAGTTGATCGAGGGACTTCAACGCGCAGGCGTCGCGTGCGGCGGCGGATGAAGCCGGCTCGTTGACCCGGACTGCGGCGAGATGAAGAATATCTCGATCAGCAGGACAGGAGGACAACGTGAGCTACAAGATACGAAAAATGAACGGGCGGGATTGCAAGGCGGTCTTCGCCCTGTGGCGCGCGACGGAAGGCATCGGGCTGGACGACGACTGCGACACTCCGCGCGGCCTCGCGCGCTACCTGAAGCGGAATCCCGGCCTGAGCTTCGTGGCCTGCGATGAAGACCGGCTCGTCGGCGCTGTTCTTTCAGGACATGACGGCCGGCGCGGCTATCTCCATCATCTCGCCGTCGCCGGGACGCACCGTAGACGCGGCATCGGCAGGGCGCTTGTCGCGCGCTGTCTTCGCTCGCTCGCGAAACAGCGCATCCCCAAGTGCAACATCTTCCTTTTCGTGAGCAACGCCGGCGGCAGAGCGTTCTGGCGGCACAACGGCTGGAAACTTCGAACGGACTTCGTCTTGCAGAAGAAGACAAACGCTCTCTGACGGTACCCGATTTGATTTTCCCTCCGGAAAGGGCTGGACTTGGCCGGCTCGGCTTTGTAGCATCCAGGAGTGGGCCGATTCCCATCTCGTGGGTGCGGGATGGCGATTTCAAGAGCGGAAATTCGACGACGCGCCAATACTCTTAAAAGGAGCCAAGCCTTGGCCGACAAAGCCAAGAAGCTGACGATGGCTTCCAGGACGCGAGCGGATGACGATCAGAACGCGCTGGCCGCCGGCCTCGGCCTGGACGAGAAGGAGGTGAAACGCCTCGCCTCGATGTCCCAGGAAAAGCGAATCCAGGCGACCGCGAAGTGAGCTGAAGACGGCAGGAAAAAATCCGACGCGTCGCGCGCGCAGGGATGCACTTGACATATAAGAAGCATTATGATATAATGGGCCTTATGAAGGATGATGGCGGGAGCATAGTCAGCGCTCGTCGCAGTAGAGCTTATCGACGTTTGTAAGAGAAATTGAATGTCTCTCGCCGAGCCGCAAAGATCGCCAAGAAAAGAACAGGCTACGGCCCTCGGCCATGGCTTAATGTTGCTTAATGGGGATTAGCCCGGTTTTGTCACCGTCGGGTTGCAGCTGCTTTCTGAAGGTCCGAAAACAAACGGGGCCTCTGTCCTTAATAAACACGATGTAGCGTGAGCAGCACTCAATGCAAAGCGCACTGTGCCGAAAATAATGGCAGGAATACTCTTGCTCTGCTGGTCGCCGATGGCTAAAATACTGCTTTCGCGCGACACTGCATCTTCCACAACCCAGGCACGGAACGAACGTTATGGTCGAGAAGCCCACGCCCGTAATTCACTCGTGCTTGATCGCTGATTCCGTGTTCGCGCAGGCCCAGACCGGCAAGTGGTGCATTATTGGCGCTTTTACTCAAATCCACTGCCCCAATTTTCCTACTATGCTTCCGAGCCTGGGCTTGTTTTTGAGCCTCACCGACGTCCCTCTCGGGGAGCACGATGTGCGCGTGGTTTTTTTGGACAGTAACCGTCGGCAGCTTGCGATGGGTCCCAGGGCGCACATCAAGGTCACCGATCGTCTCGCGCAGGTGGACTTTGGAATTCAGACACAGGGGCTTCCGTTGCCGCATGCAGGGAGCTACCTTTTTGAAGTTCAGTTCGACGATCAGCCGATCGGCGACGCGAAAATCACTGTCAACGTGATGCCCATTCTGCCACAGGGAGGGAACACATGACTCGAAATGGTTTCGATGTTAGCGTGATCGAATCCGGCGCTGCGCCCCAGGCTGTTCCTTGCGGTTCTTTCGAGGTGGGAATGCAAGACGATCCTCTGTGGATCACTCCTGGAGCACTCCTTGCCCAAAAACGTCTCTGCCAGCTTGAGCACGTGGTGACAATCGGTGAGCGCCTGGAAGGCGCGCGCTATGCCGTATTCGTCGTCGTTGACGATGATCCAGAGGAGCTTCTGGACGCCATCTTTGGTGCCGAACAGGAGATCATGAGGGAGCTTCCTGCCATTCCTTTCGACCTTCGGATACGAAGCACGCGTGACGGGTGGTCGCCAGATTCCCTGCTTGCCAGCTGCATCAGACACTATCAACGCCATGAATGAGGATGCCGCGCGTCGCTACGTCCGCATTGCCGAACACGATTACCGAGTCGTCGGGCTGCTCCTTGCCGCGTGTTCGGGGCAAAAGAACTCAGAGGATGTCACCGACTGGCAGGTCGCCCTTCTCTTTTACATTCTATGCCTTCAGGTCAAGGCATTAGCGGTCTGTCGCGGCAAGGAACTCCAGGACCACTATGCCGTCAAGCAATGGCTGAACGTACAGACCGAGCTTTGCGGCGTGGCTAGGTCCTATCGGAAAATTGAGGAATGGTCGAGGGACGCTCGATACGAAGGAAGGAGGTTCAATCCGTGTGAGCTGTCACGATTTGCACAGTGGTTTAGCGAAGTTCATTGTTGTCTCTCTGCCCTTCTCAAGAAAGAAGGGGTAGAGCCATCCTCCCTGATTGACGTCACGGCTGTTTTCTAAACGATTGCGATTCCGAAGTCCCCTTTCCCAGTAGCATCTCACGATGAAAGCGAGAGCTTAATTGTGACAGGCTTCTTTGTCGCCGTCGGCTTGCAGTTGCTTTCTGAAATTCGGAGCAAAAAGCGGCATGTCCCTGATAGAGCCAGAAAATATCTGCCGCCTGACCGCCGGCCTCGGCCTGGACGAGAAGGAAGTGAAACGCCTCGCCTCGATGTCCCAGGAAAAGCGAGTCGAGGCGACCGCGAAATGAGCCGAAGACGGCAGGAAGGCGTTCAGTGCGGTTAGGTGCGGGGCGAAATGATGGGCAAACTACGCTACAAGACTATTGCCGAGGGAGACAACTACTTCGCCTTTCCGGATGTGGCAGCCACGCCGGCCGGGACCCTCGTGTGCGTTTACTTCGAAGGGGACCAGCACAGCCCATGCTGGTCCCAAGTCGTAATCAAGAGAAGCAGCGACCTTGGGGAAACTTGGACCGCTCCCTGCGTTCTTGCCGGGGCGTCTCTGGGGAAAGACGGCTTCTGCTGGAACTGTCCGCGCATATCTGCACTGCCCGACGGGAGGATCGTCATCATCTGTGATTACGAAGACCGTTCAAGGGAGCGCGCGGTCTGGGCATGGTGGAGCGAAGATGGGGCAGCTTCATGGTCAGGGCCGCAGTTGATCCTGCGACGAGGGCTCGTTCCTGATCGCGTTGTCGCGTTGCCCTCCGGGCGCTTGCTGCTTGCCGTGCCCTGTGGGGAAGCAGGTACTATTCTCTATTCTTCCGATGACGGCGGCGCCTCCTGGGATGAGGGAACGCAGATTCGCCCCACTGTCGAACCCAGGTCGGCGGAATCCTCCCTGGTGATTCTGGATGACTCCCGAATGGTCTGCTACACGCGGGGCGGTGACAGTGCGCCAGGCCCGAAGAGTATCAGTCTTGAGGGGGGCAAGAGATGGAACGACCGGGCTATGTCCTGTTTTGCGGGCCACCGGCCCTGCGCCGGCATTCTGCGAAGCGGCAACATTTTGGTTACGTTCCGGCTCGTAAACGTGGGGATATGTGCATACATCGAGCCCCCCGATAGCGCGCTGGACGCGGAGTACAATACACAACGCGGCGCCATTTTGGAACTCCAGAGCGCCCGACACAACTACCTCTGGGACTACGGGTATTCCGGCTGGGTGCAATTGCCGGATGACAGAATCTTTTGCGTGTACTACACGAAGGCGCCGTCCGACAACTTCCCGCTTGCCGCGGCGAAGCCGTTCATTCGGGGAGTATGGTTCTCCGAGCATGACTTTCGCCTGAGATGACGCCAGGACGGGAGCACCTCTCCCTGCTTCAAACCTGTCGCGGAATAGGGGCGTGCGGCGAGCGGGCTGAAGGAAGGGGAACAGGGCGCGTTCCTACGATCGCTGCCGGATGAACGTCCCTTTCCGGTATTCCTCGAACGCCACGCGCAGCTCCTCCTGCGTGTTCATCACGATCGGGCCGTACCAAGCCACCGGCTCGCCCAGCGGCCGGCCCGAGAGCAGCAGAAACCGCACGGGCTGCTGTTCCGTCGAAATCACGACGTGGTCTCCGTCCTTCTCGTAAAGCACCAGGCTTTCGGCGCCACAGATGCAACGCGGCGCGGCGTCCCACCAGCCGGCGCCGAACATCTGCCGCGAGAACGCGTCGCGCCGCTGATCGAAGAACCCTTCGCCCTCGAGCACGTACGCGACGGCGGTATGCCCGGGCTTCACGGCGTGGGTGAACTTCGAGCCGGCCGGCACGGTCACGTCGAGGTATTCCGGCGCGGTCACGACGTCCTGCACCGGCCCGCGAACGCCCTCCACCTCGCCGCAGACAACCTTGATCCGGGTCCCGGACTTTAGCGCCGCCTCGGGAATCTCCGTCGCCTTCACCTCGCGATAGCGCGGCGGCATCATCTTGTCGGCGGCCGGCAGATTCGCCCAGAGTTGGCAACCCCACATCGCGCCGGAACTGCCGCCCTGGGGCATCTCCTGGTGGATGATCCCGCCGCCGGCGGTCATCCATTGCACCTCGCCCGGCCCGATGACCCCTCTGTTGCCCATGCTGTCGCCGTGCTCGACCCGGCCCTCGAACATGTACGTGATCGTCTCGATGCCGCGATGCGGATGCCACGGAAAGCCGGGCAGGTAGTGGGCCGGGTCGTCGCTGTGGAAATCGTCCAGCAGCAGGAAGGGATCGAACGCCGGGACCTCGTAGAAGCCGAACGCGCGCTTGAGATGCACGCCGGCGCCCTCGATCGTCGGCTCGCTCTTGACGACCTTGCTGACCTTCCGCGCCGCCGGAGTCGAAGAGCCGCCGCGCGGCCGAGCCTCGCTGCGTTTCATAATATTCCCCCTTTCCGCTGGGCTGGTCATGGGCCGGCGGACGGTTGAGCGAATAAGACGCCCCCGCGAACCGCACTTGTCCCACATCCGCCGCCCCGCCCCGAACGGCCCTGCTTACATTCTAGGGGCGAGCGGACTCTGCGTCAAGATTTTTCGCTTTAGAGAAAAGAGTCAAGCTCTGCCGGGAGAATTGTTCTGAAGGAAAGAAGTCGTGCGTCCCCGGATTCCGGAATAGAGGAGGGAAGAGGGCGCAGGGTTCAGCGCTGAGTCAGCTTCTCCATCCAGCGCCTGTAATAGGCGTAGTTTTCGAACGGCACATTGGCCCGGACTCGCCCGTCGGCGAGGGGAATATATCCTCCTCCGGCCAGGAGCGGCGCCGCCTTTGAGAGCATCTCTCTGCGGATAGCCGCTTTTCCCACGGAAAGCGTGTCCAGGTCAATCCCTCCGATCAGGCGAAGGTCGCGGCCGAACTCCCGCCGGATGGCGCGGTAATCCATCGCATCGGTATTCACCTCACACGCCCAGAGACAGTTGAAGCCGGCGTTCACAATGCTCGGGAGGAGGACGCGCGCATTGGCGTAGGTCACCAGGCAGATGGCCGGGACGCCGTGGTACCTCGCCACGTCCAGGGCGGGCCGATAGCCGGAGAGGACGAATTCCTCGTACTGCCGCGGCGAGAGCAGCGGCCCCTCGTTCCCTCCGATCGGCTCGGAGAAGATAATCCAGTCCACCTCCACTTCACGCAGCACGCGGTCGGCCAGGCGGGCGGCGAACTCCCCGTAGATGCCGGTGATCTCGCGCACGCGCTCAGGCGCATCGTTGAGCAGGTACATCGCCCGGGTGAACCCCGGCCATGTCCCCGCTCCCAGGGAAAGGAAGAAGCCGTTGGAAATCCGAAGCGCGAGGATATGCCGCCGGGTCCTCCAGGCTTTAACGCGCGCGGGCCAGTCTTTCGGGAAGCGCGCCGGGTCCGCCGGATTCAGCCGCTCGCGCAACGTTCTCAGGCCGCGCCGCGAGGTCAGCCGCACCCTCGACCGCGGCAAAGGCTCCAGGTTCAGCTCGATTTGCTCGCGGCGATCCGTATGGAACATCCTCGCCAGGTCGGCGTCCGCGGGCAGGCCCTCCGTGTTCCAGCGCTGGAGCACGTCGTCGCGTAAGCCCTCCTCGAGGTATGGAACGCGGTCCGGCCGCCCATACCGCATAGTTTTCAGAAAGCGTTCTCGACTCGTCATCGGTCTCGCCGCTCGGTTGGGCGGCGTCTCGCGGGAGAAGGACCGGCTCGCGCCCATCGTGCGACACGTCGCCGGTATTGTCCGGAATTTGCCCTATGGCCGTCCTCCACACGACCGGCGGGCAAGCCCTCCACAGGATGGTCGGGCATCCAATGTCGGATTGTAGTGGCGAAGGCCGTCACCGTCAAACCGCTTTTCAGCGCCCGGCCTCCTTGCCGCCGGCGAATAGCGCGGGTATACTGAGGGCGGCTCCGCACGCGGCAGGACGCGCCTGCCAAGGCCGCCGCAGATCAGGCGCTTGCGGACGGCTTCTCCGTGAATCTTTAGAACGCTGAGGTTGCGGGACCGTTCTCATGATTCAGTATCTCGACTCCTGGCGAATTCGCGTCAAAAACGCGCACCGGAACCTGCTGCTGTTCGCGGCGGGGGCGGCGCTGATGGGTTTCGCCGGGAGCATGTTCGACACCACGTTCAACAACTTCCTCTCCGACACATTCAACATCACCGCCGAGACGCGCGGATTCCTGGAGTTCCCGCGCGAGCTGCCCGGTTTCCTGACGGCGCTGTTCGCCGGGCTGCTGTTCTTCACGGCGGAGACGAACATCGCGGGAATCTCGGCGCTGTGCGTGGGCGCGGGGATGATCGGCGTGGCGATCTGGGGCGGCGGTTGGTGGGCGATGATCGCGCTCATGACCGTCTGGAGCGTCGGCTCGCACCTGATCATGCCGGTGCGCTCCTCGATCGGCATGGACCTGGCGCACGACGGAAGGAAAGGGCGGCGGCTGGGACAGATTCAAGGCGCCAGCATCGCGGCGAGCATCCTCGGCTACGCGCTCGTCTGGGTGGTCTTGGACCTGACGCCGAAGAACTACCGGCTCATCTACATCATCGGCGGCATGGTGGCCCTGGGCGCGGCGGCGGTCTTCTTCACGATGCGCATGCCCGGCGCGCACCTGAGCCGGCCCAAGTTCGTCTTCAGGCGCCGGTACTGGCTCTACTACGTGCTCGCGTTCTTCTTCGGCGCGCGCAAGCAGATTTTCATCACCTTCGGCCCGTGGGTGCTGGTCAAGGTCTTCCATCAGGAAGCGGTCATTTTCGCCAAGCTGTTCATCGCGGGCGCGGTGCTGGGCATGGTGTTTCAGCCGATGCTGGGCCGCGCGATAGACCGGTTCGGCGAGCGCAAAGTGCTGATGGTGGACGCGATGCTGATTTTCGGCATCTGCGCGGGCTACGGTTTCGCGAACCATCTCGGCAACCACCGGCTGGCGCTCTGGCTGCTCTACGCGTGCTTCGTTGCGGACCAGCTCCTTTTCGGCGTCAACATGGCGCGCGACACGTACATGTCGAAGATCGCGCTCAAGCCGGAGCACGTGGCGCCGTCGCTCTCGCTGGGCGTCACGATCAACCACGCCGTGTCCATGTCGGTGCCGTCCATCGGCGGCCTGATATGGATCCGCTACGGTTACTCGTGGGTGTTCGTCGGCGCCGCGGGCGTCGCGGTCCTCATGGTCATCTTCACGAGCATGGTACGAACCGATCGGCCGGGGGAAAGAATCTCAGAGAGCGAAAGCCGGCCATAAGCCGAGTCCTGTCTCCCGCCGCTTTGCCGAGGCAAAGCGAGGGGCGGCGACCATGTATCTGGGATCCGCCTTGCGACGGACCTCAAACGGCCTACCCGGGAGTCCTAGCGAGGCGGGCCGCCTCATGCTCCCCTATTTGGCCTTTCTCCGAGCGGGGTTTGCCCTGCCGCTCCTGTCACCAGGAGCGCGGTGAGCTCTTGCCTCACCTTTTCACCCTTGCCTCGCGTAACGCGCGGGGCGGTATGTTTTCTGTGGCACTTTCCCTGGGATCACTCCCGGTTTCCGTTAGAAACCGCTCTGCCCTGTGGAGCTCGGACTTTCCTCCACGGCATGCGGACGGTCCGGTGAGAACGCAACCGGATTCGCCCACGCCGCAGCGGCCGCCTGTCCGACTTTCGCTTCTCCACCGGCTATTCTACCAGAGGAGGCCCGGTCGGGCCAGCGGTTTTTCCGCGCGCGGCGGATTTTCCGCCGCGGTCGTCGGCACGGCTGGGCAGGCTGCGGCGGATCAAGGACCACCTGCTGCGGTTCTACAGCGGGCAGCATTCCTCCGGCCAGAGCGGGCCGGTTTCGGGGACGTATTCGCCGGTGGGACGGTCGAGGACATAGCGCTCGCGGGGGCCGCGCTCGAGGAGGTCGCGGATGGCCTCGGCGACGTAGTCCACCTCCTGCCGCGTGTTATAGAGGCCCAGGCTGATCCGCACCAGGCCGGGGAATCCGGAGTGGTCATTGAGTTCGGCTTTGAGGGCGAGCTTCTCGACTTCCTTCGCGCCGACGCCGAGCAAGCGCATGACGTAGGGGTGGGCGCAGAAGCAGCCGTGTCGCAGGCCGATTCCCCACTCGTGCCCGAGCGCGGCGGCCAGCAGGCTGTGGTCCATCCGGTCGGCCGTGAACCCGATGATGCCGACCTGCGAATGGTCCTGCGGCGTCTCCGCTCCGAAGACGCGCACGCGCGGGATGCCGCCCAGCAACTCGGCCAGGCGCGCCCGAAGCCCCGCTTCGTGCGCGGCGATCCGCTCCAGGCCGATCTCGCCGAGCGCCTGCGCGGCTTTGGCCATCGCCACCGCGCCGACGAGGTTCGGCGTGCCGCTCTCCTCGCGCGCGGGCGCGTCCGCCCAGACGATGCGGTCCTCCGAGACGAGCCGGGCGGTGCCTCCGCCGGCCTGGGTCGGCTCGCCGCGCTCGAACGCCGCCTTCGGCCCGACGAGGATTCCCGCGCCGAATGGGGCGTACATTTTGTGTGCGCTGAAGGCGACGTAGTCGAGGCTTTCCGGCTCGCCCGGCTTGCCCATGTCGAGCGGCTGATGGGCGGCGAGTTGGGCGGCGTCCACGAAAATCTCCGCGCCGTGCTCATGCGCCAGCCGCGCGATGCGGCGGATCGGCGGGGCGAAGCCGGTGACGTTCGAGGCGCCTGTGACGGCCACGAGCCGGACCGCGCCGGAGTGCCGGCGCAGTTTCTGCTCGAGCTGCTCAAGGTCGAGCGCGGCGTCGGAGGCGCGGCAATCCACGCACTCGACGCGAAAGGCGTTCCGCCGCCAGGGGAGCAGGTTCGAGTGGTGTTCGAGGATCGTGCAGAGCACCCGGGGGCGCTCCTCGCGCGAGAGCACGCCGGCGAGCTTGTTGATCGAGTCGGTGGTATTGCGGGTGAAGATCGCGGTGTGGCGGTCCGGGTCGGCGCCAACGAACGCGGCGACGATTTCGCGGCTGCGGTCGTAACAGCGCGTGGAGACGTACGAGCGCGCGCCGGTGCTGCGGTGCACCGAGCCGTACCAGTCGAGGAACTCCGTGACGCAGTCGGCGACGTCCCTGAGCGCCGGCGTCGTGGCGGCGTTGTCGAAGTTCACGTACACGGCGCGCCGCCCGCCGGAGATGGGCACGGCCCGGCCGACACCGACGATGCGGTGGCGCGCGCCGAGGCACGGGTCGGAACCCGGCTCAGCCGCCAGTCCGGCGCGCGCCGCAGAGGAAATTGCGTCGTGAATCATCGTCGCACGTCCCCTCTGTGGGCTGATGGCGATGCCCGACAGGCGACGGCCCGCCCACCCCGCCTCAAATCGCCGGCTCAGGTTTGAGAAGGCACTCGCCCGACCCGAAACATTCCCACCGGTCGAGGCTGAAGGTCGTCCAGCCGACGATGAAATTCAGCAGTCCGCCGATCTTGCAGTTCACGTCAAGGCCGATCCAGCCGACGTGGAGGACCTTGTTGCACTGGAGCGCCTCGGGGATCGTGCGCGGCGTGTGCGCATAAAGAAGTCCCACCCCCATGCCGCGCCTCTGGGGCGAATTGGGATCGTTCTTGTCGAAATCGTCGTAGCCCTGGCACTCGTATCCTTCGAGGAACATGCCGGCGCCGTGATAGCGCATGTCGAGCGCGCCGAAATGCGTGTGGCCGAGGCCGAGCAGGTACCCATCGGGCAGGTTCACGTAGCCGAGCGCGAGTATGGTGTTGAAGCCGGCGTAAAGTCCGAAGTGCGGTTCCTTCGTCACCGTGATGCCGATGTCGAAGATGTTGAGCGCGTCGTGGCCGCGATCCTTCATATACGCGCAGCCGCTCGAGAGAACCAGCGCCGTCAACACCCCTGCCAGCACCAACGCCCTTCCGCGCGAAAACGCCATGATCTTCCTCCCTGTAATGATGCTCACTCGCGTCGCGAAGTCCCCTTCCGGCCGCGGACGAGCCTGTTCCGACGGTTGTGCCCCGGGTCTTCCTTCACAAGAGGATATCATCCCGAGCTATAACTTGTCAAGAAAATCGCGGCTCTGGAGGCGACGGCGAACTGGTATTGGATCGTCAAGGAAATCGAGGAGGCCCGGCTGCGGCCGTTGCTGGTCCATCCTCGAAAGGCGAAGTTTCTGAGATGGACCTTCATCGAGGCAGGCCACTCGACCGCGCTCAACTGCGAGCGCCGGAGCGAACGCCATGTCAGCCACTTCTATCGCAGGCTGCGCGCGCCATCGCCCTGCGCCTTTTTAAACAGCCCCGCCGCCCCCTTCTAAAGTTAAGGCTTCGCCCTCGCCTGGCATTGTTCAGATGGGAATCCCGTTCGCTTTGTCATTCGGGGGACGTAGAATCCCGCCCACTCAGTTCACGACGGCCGCGAACCGTCATTCAAAGAAGGCGGACGGGAAGGAATCGCATGCGGCGAGCATCTCGCGCGTCGCGCGCAGTTCCTCATCGGTGATAGGGCCGAGTCTGGAGAGGCGCTCGACCTCTTCGGCGGAGCGCAGCGAAAGCGGCTGCGCTTCGAGAAGCCGCAGCTTCTCGCGCGACAGCTCGGCGAAATTGTCCGGATCGGTCTCCATCGCGCGCCGGTACGCGCCGCACGCGGCGTGGCGCTCGCCGAGGATCTCCCAGATCAGGCCCATCCACCAGTAAATCTGTCCGTCGTAATCGCCCTGCCCGAGACCTTGCTCGAAGGCGGAGAGCGCCTGGAGGCAGGCGCTCTGGAACGCCGCCGGATCCTTGACGGCCACGGTCCCTTTCCGGTCGCCTGCGCGCGTGAATTTCTGCACCGCGCCCGAGTAGAGATTGTACCCGAGCGCGAAATGGACGAGCGGATGATCGCACCCCAGCCGCACTGCGCGCCGCAGCTCATGCACCACCTCGCTCGTGTGTCCGAGGTGGTAGTCGCACTCCGCCAGCAGCAACTGGCGGACCGTCTCCTGCTCCGGCGCGCCGAGTTCCATCTGCCGCAGCGAGCCGGCCAGCCACTCCAGCAGGTCATGCGTCTGCCGGCCCGAGCGGATGATCTTCTCCAGGTCCAGAGCGCCGTCCTTCACGATGCCGCGGACGGCCTGGTGCTTTCGGCACTCGCAGCGAAGGAAGACATGGAAGGCCTGCCGGAGCTTGGCGGACTCCATCTCCGGGTCGCCCAGCAGTTCGTAAATGAGCCGGTAGAAGGCCCGGCAGAACGGCGAGAGCGTCGCGTACCGCTCCAGCCGCCTGAGCGTTGCGTTGATCGCGACGTATCTGCCGGAATCCTCCATGGCCGCCGTCGCCTTTCTACATTAATTATTGGCGCGCGCAGGCGGCGTGTCAAGTGCGGTCTGCGGCTCCGGCGCGCCGGTTTGACTTCGCAAAGGGCGCGGCCTAGAATGGCCCGCAACGTCGTCGGCGGCAATCCGATACGACCTGCGCGTCGTCTCGCGTGTGAGAAATCCATTGAGCAAGAAGCGGGCCGCTAAACTGCGCAGCCGGGCGATACCCTGGCCCGAGGAGCTTGCCCGCCATCCTTCTGGCGGGCTTGCCCGCCATCCGAGCGGCAGCGGGAAGGAAAAGTCGCGAGCCGCCGCGAAATCTCCGCTGAAGCGCAAGGCCGCCCCGCCGCCAGCCCGCGCAAAGCCGGCCAGGACGTCCGTCCCGCCGCCGGCTGAGTCTGCGAAAAAACCGGCGGAAGCGCCCGTCCCCCACCGCCGCACGGCCGAGCAACTCGCCAAGCAGCAACGCGAGATTTCGGTCAGCGAGTTCTTCACGAAGAACCGTCACCTGCTCGGATTCGACAACCCGCGCAAGGCGCTCCTGACCGCGGTGAAGGAGGCGGTGGACAACTCGCTCGACGCCTGCGAAGAGGCCGGTATTCTGCCCGAACTGAGCGTCGCGGTCGCCCAGGCGGACGGCGTCGAGGACCGTTTCCGCGTGACGATCGAGGACAACGGCCCCGGCATCGTGCCCGCCCAGGTCCCGAGGATTTTCGGTAAGCTGCTCTACGGCTCGAAGTTCCACCGGATGCGCATGGCGCGCGGGCAGCAGGGCATCGGCATCAGCGCGGCGGGGATGTACGGCCAGTTGACGACGGGCAAGCCGACGCGCATCATCTCCCGCGCGGCCTCGCGCCGCAAGGCGTACCGCTGCGAGCTGCTGCTCGACACGAAGAAGAACGAGCCGACCGTGGTGAAAGAGGAGGAGGTGGACTGGGACCGCCCGCACGGCACGCGCGTGGAGATCGAGTTGCAGGCGCGTTACACCCGCGGGCGCCAATCGGTCGAGGAGTACCTGCAGCAGGTGGCCATCGCCAACCCGCACGCCACGATCCTGTTCGAGCCGCCGGAAGGCGAGGCGCTGCGCCTCGGGCGCTCCTCGAACGCGCTCCCGCCGGAGCCGCGCGAGATCAAGCCGCACCCGTACGGCATCGAGCTCGGGATGCTGATCGGCATGCTTCAGTCCACGCGCTCGCCGCGCGTGTCGTCGTTCCTCCATGCCGATTTCTCGCGCGTGAGCAGTCCGGTGGCGGCGGACATCTGCCGGCGCGCGAACGTGAACCCGAACGCGCGGCCCGCGCGCGTCGGCCGCGACGAGGCCGAGCGGCTCTACGCGGCGCTGCAGGCGACGAAGCTGATGAAGCCGCCAATGGACTGCGTGGTGCCGATCGGAGAGGAGCTGCTGCTCAAGGGCCTCAAGCGCGGCGTCGAGGCGGATTTCTATCACACCGTCACGCGCCCGCCGGCGGTCTATCGCGGCAACCCGTTCCAGGTCGAGGCCGGCCTGGCGTACGGCGGGCGGTTGCCCGCCGAGGAGGCCTGCCGGCTCATCCGGTTCGCCAACCGCGTGCCGCTGCTCTATCAGCAGTCCGCGTGCGCCGTCACTCGCGCCGCCGCGACCACGGCGTGGCGGAACTACGGCATCCAGCAATCGCAGGGGCAGCTTCCCGTCGGCCCGCTCGCCATCTTCGTCCACATCGCCAGCGTCTGGGTGCCGTTCACCTCCGAGAGCAAGGAGGCGGTCGCGCACTACCCGGAGATCCTCAAGGAGATCAAGCTGGCGCTCCAGGAGTGCGGGCGGAACCTCGGGATGTTCGTCCGCCGCCGCCGCCGCGAGGCCGAAGCGGAGCGCAAGCGCCAGTACATCACCAAGTACATCCCGCACATCGGCATCGCGCTGCAGGAAATCCTGGGGCTGACCGAGAAGCAGGAATCCGAGGTCGTCCGCAAGCTCGAGGATATGCTCGAGAAGAGCCGGAAGCTGTAACGACAGAGTGCGCCCCGCTCCGTCGAGCGTAGCGGGACGGAGGAGCGCGGAATGCGCAGTGCGGAATGGAAGGACCTCGTTTATCTCGGCGACAACCTCCCGCTCCTTCGGCGGTTGGCGGCCGGCTCCGTCCATCTCATTTACGTTGACCCGCCGTTCAACACCGGCGGCCGGCAGAGCCGCCTGCACCTGAAGACCGTGCGCTCGGAAAACGGCGACCGCGTCGGCTTCGGCGGGCGTCGCTACCGGACCCTCCGGCTCGGGAGCAGCGCGTTCCCGGACCGCTTCGAGGACTACATCGCGTTCCTGCGGCCGAGGATGGCCGAGGCGCGCCGCGTCCTCGCGCCGGCCGGCTCGATTTACGTACACCTGAATTACCGCGAGACGCATTACGCCAAGGTGATGCTCGACGATCTCTTCGGCCGCGAATGCTTCCTCAACGAGATCATCTGGGCCTACGATTACGGCGCGCGCGCGCGGCGGCGCTGGCCGGCCAAGCACGACAACATCCTCTTCTACGTGAAGGACCCGGATCGCTACACGTTCAACGCCGAGGCCGTGGACCGCATCCGGTACATGGCGCCGGAGCTGGTCGGCGAGGAAAAGGCGCGGCGGGGCAAGCTGCCGACCGACACCTGGTGGCACACGATCGTCAGCCCGACAGGCAAGGAGAAGACCGGCTACCCGACGCAGAAGCCGCTCGGAATCCTCCGGCGGATAATCCTCGCCTCATCGAACCCGGGCGATCTGGTTTTGGACTTTTTCGCCGGCAGCGGCACGACCGGCGTCGCCGCGCACGAACTGGGCCGCCGATTCATCCTGGTGGATGACAATCCGCAGGCGTTCGAGGTCATGCGAAAACGGCTGAAGGGGATGAACGTCCGGTTCCTGACCTAATCTCGCAGACATGGCGCTTGAAATCCGCGCCCTCCCGTGGTTGAATAGCCAATGAACTTCAAGAGGACTCTGAATTCACATGAGCGCCAGGCCTTCCAGTCAACGGAACGTGCGGGTAGTTGTCGGTGTACGCAGGGGCTGCCCGTTGCCCCTGGCGCGCCGGCACGAGCTTATGTGAGACGACTCGACCGATAAGCGCCATGGGTGGACGGCAGCCCATCCCTGGCGTGCTGCATTTAATGGTTCAGAGTCCAAGGAGTCCGATCATGTCGCTGCCGAAACACTACGATGCCAAAGCCGCCGAAGCCAAGTGGATGGCCCACTGGCAACAATCAGGCCTTCTCCATTTCCGCGCCGACTCGCCCGCCCCGATCTATTCCATTGACACCCCGCCGCCCACAGTGTCAGGTTCGCTGCACATTGGCCACCTGTTCTCTTACACCCATGCCGACGCCATCGCGCGGTACCGGCGCATGCGAGGGGACAACGTCTTCTACCCCATGGGCTTCGACGACAATGGCCTGCCGACCGAACGACTGGCCGAAAAGCACTTGGGCATCCGCCCAAACGAAATAGCCCCAGATGAGTTTCGTCTGCAATGCGCTCAGGTCAGTCAGGAGGCGGAAGCGGAGTTCAGAGCCATCTGGGATCGCATTGGCCTGAGCGTGGACTGGTCGCTCCTGTACACGACGATGGATCAGCGCAGTTGGCGCATGGCCCAGCGCTCGTTCCTCGATCTTTTCCGGCAAGGGCGAATCTACCGTCAGGAGGCGCCCACATTATGGTGCCCCGAATGCCGGACAGCAATTGCGCAGGCCGAAGCTGAAGATGCCGAGGCGACTACGCAAATGACCACGCTTCGGTTCGCCCTCGACAATGGTGAAGAGCTTCCGATCGCCACGACGCGCCCCGAGCTTCTTCCCGCCTGCGTGGCGATCTTCGTTCATCCGGCAGACCCGCGATGGCCCCGCCTGGCTGAGCGTCAGGCCATTGTGCCTCTCTTCGGACAGAGCGTGCCGATTTTGTCCGATGAGAAGGTGGACCGCGAGAAGGGGACTGGCGTCGTGATGTGCTGCACATTCGGCGATACAACCGACATCGCTTGGTGGAGCGAGCATGGCCTTCCCCACAAAAAAGCCATCGGCGGTGACGGCCGGATGACGACTGCGGCTGACACCCTTGCAGGGATGACCTCAACTCAGGCGCGTCGCGCGACGCTCGAAAAACTGCGCGACGGGGGGTTTATTGCCGGGCAGAGGTCGTTGAGCCATGCGTTCAACATCCATGAACGCTGCGGAACGCCGCTGGAGTTCCTGATGACTCCGCAGTGGTTCGTGCGCATCCTGGACATGAAGGATCGGCTGCTTGCCGCCGGGCGGGAAATCACCTGGCACCCAGCGCACATGCAGAAGCGCTACGAGCACTGGATCGAGAACCTGCGCTGGGACTGGTGCATCTCACGGCAGCGGCTCTATGGTGTGCCGTTTCCACTCTGGCATTGCCAAGCCTGTGGTGATGTCATTCTGCCACGAGAGGAAGACTTGCCGTCGGACCCGCGACAGAGTTGCCCCAAAGTCCCCTGCAGTTGTGGAAGCCGCGAGACCCGTGGTGAAATGTCGGTGCTTGATACGTGGTTCACGTCCTCGCTCACCCCGCAGATCAACAGCGGCTGGGGCGAGACGGACGACAGGACGCGCCGGTTGATCCCCATGTCGCTTCGCCCGCAGGCGCACGACATCATACGAACCTGGGCGTTCTATACCATCGTGAAGTCGCTTCTGCACCTCGACAAGTTGCCCTGGCTCGAAATCCTCATATCCGGCCATGCGGTGAGTCCGTCCGCAGAGGCGAAAGGAGAACGGAAGCCCAAGTGGCAGAAGATCAGCAAGTCCAAGAGCGGGGCTTCCGATCTGCCGTCGCTGATTGACCGAGAGTCGGCCGACGCCATACGCTATTGGGCCTGCTGCACGCGCGCCGGGCGCGACACGCTCTGTCGCCCCGAAGACTTTGTCGCAGGTCGGCGGCTGGCGACCAAGCTGTATAATGCCACGCGCTTTGCCGCTGACCGGTTGCACGACTTTGCCCGTCCAGCCGCCGAGTTGCTGACCTTGGACCGATGGCTGCTATCGAAACTGGCATGCGCCGCAGAGGAAGCAACTGCAGCCTTCGAGGCCCATGATTTCGTGTCGGCCAAGGAAACAGCCGAGCGCTTCTTCTGGAACATCCTTGCCGATAACTACATCGAGATGGCCAAGGGGCGGCTATACGGGACCGAGATTGCGCCGCGCCACTCGGCCCAGACGGTGCTGTACACGGCGATGCTATCGGTGTTGCGGCTTTTGGCGCCCATTACGCCATTTATTACCGAGGAGTTGTACCAGTTCTGCTTTGCCCATCGCGCGTCCTGGCCCTCGATTCATGCGGCGCCGTGGCCACACACAGAACCAGGTTGGCGCGACCCAATCGCCGACCGTGCCGGCGATCTCGCTGTGACCATCCTGGAGATCATCCGCCGCCATAAGACCGAAACCAAACTCTCGGCCGGCACTGAAATAGGCACTGTGCGCGTGGCTTTGACCGGCACTGAGGTCCCGAGGTTAGAAGAGCTCTTGGGCGACCTAGCCAGTGCCGCGCGCGCCAAGGCCGTCGAACTGGTGTCTGAAGCAGGAAACGGATGGGAGAAGACACGCTGCGGAGTCGCTATGGTTTCGGTGGAGTTAAGGATTATCTGAGGGCGGGGCCAGCAGGAGGACGAATACGTACCGCGCGACGTAGAGCGCAGCTTGCAGAATGAAAAACATCCGCCGGTCCTCTCCGCTGAATTCCGCCGCTCACCGCGCGCGGAAAAAAACGGGCCGCTCATCCATATCAGCAGGCTCTAGCGCCGATTCGGATGCCGCCAGGCCATTTTTTCCGAAGGCGCACACTGTAGAACCCACTCACGACAAGGACGAGCGGCCACGGTAGCCGACCGATTCACCTCACGTTCGATGAATCAGGAAGCAAGTCCCGTGCCGTTGGTCCGGCCGTGGCGGACTGGAAGACGCGCGGCCGATGGGCTTGCTATAAGACGCAACACATTGGCGAGTTATGACAGGAGGCTTTACTGCTGGAGAATTTGCGAGGCCTTGGAAGCCCCCGCGCGGGGCGGCGCAGATGTCCCAGGACGATACGTTCGTTGCGGATTGGATTGGAACCGGTTTCGTAAACTGGAAAACGACAGCAACGCGAATTACTCTGCGCGCTGGAGCGTCAACCAATCGTACTCGTCCTGATCCTGGTCCTCGTCCTCGGCCGTTCAGAACAGAAGTTCGAGGACGAGGCCGACGACGAGGACGAGTACGATACGATCACCGGTCGTCGCAGCCGGATGAATCACCCTTCGCGCGCGGCCTCCACCAGCGCGAGAACGTTTTCGAGCGGCACGTCGCGCTGGATGGCGTGAGCGGCGGCGAGAATGTAGCCTCCTCGGCCGCGGAAGAGAGCGATCATCCTCGCGGCCTCCTCGCGCACCTCCGCGACGGTTCCGAACGGCAGCGTGCGCTGGGTCGAGATGCCGCCGTAGAAGGCCAGCCGCCCGGCGAATTGGTCCGCGAGCCGGCCGACGTCCATGACTTCCGGCTGGAACGGATTGAAGACCTGCGCGCCGGCGGCGCGGAGGTCCTCCAGGACTGTCGAGCAGTCGCCGCAGCAGTGGAAGAAGACGTCGAGCCCCGCCGATTTCGCAGCGCCGAAGATTTGGCCGAGCCTCGGCGCGAAGTAGCGCCGGAACATGCCCGGCGAAAAGAGCAGTCCGCTCTGCTGGGCATAATCGTCGTAGAAGAAAATGCCGTCGGCGCCGCGCCGGCCGACCTCGCGCACGATGCCGATGCTGAAGCGCATGAGCCGGTCGAGCAGCGCCTCGGTGAACTCCTCGCGCAGCGCCATGTCCATCATGAACTCCGCCATGCCGCGCAGGAACCACGCGCGCTGAAACAGCGGCGAGCTGAAACAGGCCAGGAGATACCGGTCGCCGGCGGTCGCCGCGATCTTTTCGTAGCCGTTCCATCTCCGCGGGTCGGCCGCGTCGGGGACCGGGCAGAGGTCCGGGTCCGCCTCGGTGATCACCTGGTTCTGCGGCACGCCGATGTCGTCGCCCCCGCGCTTGTCCCAAATGACGCCGAACTCGTCGCGGAAACGCTCCTCGCCGAGCGGTTCCATGAGGCCGGCGGCGACGCGGTTGACCTCGGCGCCGGCGTTCGAGCCGACATTGATCTGGAGGATGTAGTTTCCGACCGCCTGGTCCACGTCGGGATTGCCGAAGTGCTCGGCGAGCTTCCGCCGCATCGGGCGCGTGAAGTCGAAGTTGTACGGCGTCGGCCGAACCGGCCGGAAGGCGAGCGTCCTGCGGACCGCCTCTTTGCGGGTCACCGGAGCAGCCTCCTGTTGATGAACGGGGGGCCAGGCTCTTCACAGGATAACAGTATCACGAGGGCGAGAAAAGAGTCATCCTGCGCGCCCGGTCAATCCGGCGCGGTCCCTCAGTATTTTCGCAGGACGCCGACGACGACGCCGCGGATCTCTACGCGCTCCGCGTAGGTCGGCGACAGCTTCGGGTTCGCGGGCTGGAGGCGGATGCGGCCGTTCGGCTCGCGGTAGAATTTCTTCAGCGTGGCCTCGCCGCCGGGCAGGATCGCGACGACGGTCTCGCCGTTGACGGCGGTGGAGCGACGCTCGCAGATGACGTAGTCGCCTTCGCGGATCTGTTCGTCAATCATCGAGTCGCCGCGCACGCGGAGGAGGAAGGGATCGGCGCGGCCGCGGATGAGATCGGAGAGATCGAGCACCTCGCGCTCTTCGATCGCCTCGATCGGCGCGCCGGCGGCGATGGTCCCGGCGATCCGGATGCGCCGGCCGGCATGCGGCTTGGGCAGCTCGATGATTTCGATGGAGCGCGACTGGTACCGGCTGCGCCGGATCGCGCCGCGCTTTTCGAGCGCCCTCAGGTGCTGCAGGGCGGTGATCTTGGAGACGTCGAATTCGCGCGCGATCTCCTCCAGCGTCGGCGCGTACTCGTGAGAGTCGCGAAACTTCCGGACGAAGCGCAGGACGTTGAGTTGTTTCGGAGTCAGGTTCATCGGGGCCTTTCGCTCCAAAAGGGCATCTCTAACCTCTGCCTAACATTATCGCGCGAACGCCGGCGCAAGTCAAGCCAGGGAGAGCGCCTCTTCCCCATCTCAGGGGCGTCCGTCTCAACGAGCCTGCCGGCGCGCGCTCTTGAAGAACTCGACCGTCTTGAACAGCCCCTCCTCGAACGACACCTTCGGCTCGTAGCCGAGGAATTTCTTTGCGGCGGAGATGTCCGCAAGGGAGTGCATCACGTCGCCGGCGCGGCGCGGCTCGTATTTCGGCCGGACGTTCTTGACGAGGACCCGGTTGATCGCGGCGATGACCTGGTTGACGGTCACCGACGAGCCGCAGCCGACGTTGAAGACTTTGCCCGGCGCTTCGGGCGCGTCCGCGGCGAGCAGGTTCGCGTGGACGACGTTTTCGACGTACGTGAAGTCGCGCGACTGCTCGCCGTCGCCATAGACGACTGGCGGGCGGTCCTCCAGGATGGCGGCCGTGAAGAGCGGGATGGCGGCGGCGTATTGCGACTTCGGGTCCTGCCGCGGGCCGAAGACGTTGAAGTAGCGCAGCGACACGGTCTCGAGCCCATAGCAGCGCCAGAAGGCGTAGAGGTAGTGCTCGCCGGCCAGCTTGCCGACGGCGTAGGGCGAGAGCGGCTCCGGCAGCAGCGTCTCGACGCGCGGGAAAGTGGGCGAGTCCCCGTACGCCGCCGACGAGGCGGCGTAGATGACGCGCCGGACGCCCGCCTCTTTCGCCGCCCAGAGCAGCGCCACCGTGCCGTCAATGTTCGCGCGGTTGCTGGCAATCGGGTCGGCGACGGAGCGCGGGACGCTCGGCAGGGCGGCTTCGTGAAAGATGACTTCCGCGCCCCGGACCGCGCGTCGAAGCGCCGCCGGATCGTTCAAGTCGCCCCGGATCACCGTCAGCCCGGCCCTGAACGCGGCCAGGTTCTCCTCGCGGCCGGTGGAAAAATCGTCCAGGATGCGCACGCTCGCGCCGCGTTTCAGGAGCGCTTCGACGATGTGCGACCCGATGAACCCCGCCCCGCCGGTAACCAGCCAGTCGTTCATGAATCTCCCTTCTCATCTTTCAAAGCATCGTAATCGTAATCTTACTCGTAATCGTAATCGCCGTTGTCCGGCGCACGCCAATACGGCACGGCGATTACGATTAGGATTACGATTATGATTACGAACGGACAGCGCTCCGCAGCTTCCACGGGTTATGAAACAAACTTCCTCTGTTGAAAGCATCATGTTTTCAGCCGAATCCATTGTCATTCCCGCGAAAGCGGGAATCCAGAATCCTGCGCAGAACGTGGATTCCCGCTTTCGCGGGAATGACGACGACGCAGCCTCAAAGAGTCAGGCAGCCATGTTTTCAACAGAGCAAAACAAACTCCATTCCGTCAAAATCGCTCCCGCCGGACAGAGATTACCCGGCCGGCGACGCCGGGTCAAGGAACGTTCTCGTCGTCGGGCGGCTCGTCGTCGGGATCGGGCAGGCCCCATTCGCGCTCTTGCTCTTTCCATTGCTCGCGCTGGCGGCGGTTTCGACTGCGGACGACCAGGAAGACCCAGATGGTGGCGAAGGCCATGGCGCTCCAGAACGTGATCGAGCCGAGGATCGTTCCCAATGCGGATCGCATGACCGTTCGGGGACCCTGAGCGATGCCGAGGGGCGGTTACGTTTCAGGCGGCTTGGGCTTCGTTTCGCCCACGTCGCGGTCGAGCAGCGCGGTGATCTCGGCCATGCGCTTCTGGACGTGCCGGATCTCGTCGCGCAGTTCCGGCAGTTTGTGGAGCGCGGCCACCGCGCGCTTCATCTCCTGTATCGGCCGGGCGGGCGAGCCGAAGTACGTCCCGTTCGCCGGCAGCTCGTGGCTGACGCCGGACTGCGCGGCGACCTGGACGTTGTCGCCGATTTTCAGGTGCCCGGCCACGCCGACTTGCCCGCCGAAACTGCAATGGTGGCCGATCTTCACCGACCCGCTGACGCCGACCTGGCTGACGAAAAGGCAGTCCTCCCCGACTTCGACGTTGTGGCTGATCACCACGAGGCTGTCAATTTTCGTCCCGCGTCCGATGGAGGTGTTGCCGAGTCCGCCGCGGTTGATGACCGAATTCGCCCCGATGCTCACGTCGTCGCCGATGGCGGTGATGCCGACCTGCGGGATGCGCTCGTACGGGGATTTCAGGTCCACCTTCGGCGCGGGGGCCCCTGGGGCGGCGGCCGGGGCGCGGCCGCTCGCCAGCATTTCTAGGAGGAAGTGTTTCTTCGCGTCGAGCGGCGCCCAGCCGAAGCCGTCGCTGCCCAGGCTCACGTTCGCGTGGATGATGCAGCGCTTCCCGATCCGCACGCCGCGGTAAATGGCCGCGTTCGGGTGAATCCACGTCCCCTCTCCGATCGAGGCGCCCGGCCCGATGAAAACGCCCGCCATGATCGTGACGCCGTTTCCGATTTCCGCGGCATCCTCGATCACCGCGTGCGGCCCGATCGCGACATCCTCTCCGAGCCGGGCCGTCGGCGCGATGATCGCCGTCGGGTGAACCCCCGGCGCGCGCGGCGCCGGCTGCTCCATCAGCGCGCCGACCGCGCGGGCGAAGGCCAGGTACGGATTCGCCGTCACGATCAGGTTCTTGCGCAGATTCCGGAACGGCGGCGCGACGATGATCGCCGCCGCCTGCGTCGTCTGCAGGAAGGGCGTGTACTTCGTGTTGCTGACGAAGGTGATCTCCCCCGCGCCGGCGTGGTCAATCGAGGCCACGCGCTCGATGAGACATTCCCCGTCGCCGACCAGTTCGCCCCCGAGCAGGGCCGCAAGATCGCGCAGCTTCAAAGCCATCGGGTCCTCCAAGTCGTTCCGCGCAAGGTCCGAGCCCGACCGCGCAGGGTCGGCCAACGCACGATTCTATCAGACTGGCCGCAGGTGTCAACCGAGACCGCCGGCGGCGAAGGCAGAGTCTGAATGACGAATGACGAAGTCCTTCCTCATTCATCACTCGTCGCTCATACTTTTCGCGGCCGTCCTGACGCCGCCGCGGCAACAGCCGTCGGCGCTCCCGCCCCGAGAAAACGCGCCTTTATTGATGTTTGCAAAAGCAATGGTCACGCAAAGGCGCAAAGTCGCAAAGTACGGCGAATGCGAAGCTTGGCCATTCTTGCCTTCATTGTTCCTGGCGTCTTTGCGGCTTTGCGTGAGCCCTTTCCTTTTCTTTTACAAAGATCACCGCTGTCGCCCGTCCGGCAACAGCCGCCGCCGCTCGACGGAAAGCTCCTCGCGCGCAACCCCAGCGAGCGCCGCCGGTTGCGCGTTCGGCCTCCGCAACTTCTCCGCGGCACGGCGTTCGCGCTTATGGAACGCGGCAAGGGAGGGCCAGGAACCATGGATGAATCCGCCGGAGAGCCGGACGAAATCTCTCGCTCCGAACCACAGACCAAGCCGCAGGACGGCATTCTATCCGCGGGGAAGGCGACCGGGCCGCTCGAAATCGTCGCGCACGTCGCGCGCCGCACCTTCACGACGCTGGACCGGAAACCCGGCGTGTCGCCGAGCCAGGTCACCATCTGGACGGTGGAGTACATCTCGAGCCACTTTTCGGAGAAGATCCCGCTCGCCGCCCTGGCGCGCGGCGCGCAACTGAGCAAGTATCACTTCCTCCGGAAATTCCGCCAGGAGGCCGGCATGACGCCGGGCGCGTATCTGAAGCGGTACCGGATCGTCCAGGCGATGGACTACCTCACCGGAACGCGGCACACGGTCAAGAAGATCGGGCGGATGGTCGGCTATCGCGACCCGACCGCCTTCTCGCGCGCCTTCACGCAGATCACCGGCACGCAGCCCTATCTCTACCGCGTCACGCGCCGGTTGAAGGTGGCGGAGCAACCGGCGCCCGCCCTGCTGCCGCGCGCCGGTTTCACCCGCCAGGAGCCGCGGGAAGCGCAGCAGAACCAACGGAGTATGGGAACGTAATTCTGCCGCAAAGACTCGTGCTACGTAGCGAAAGGCCGCTACTTCGCAGAGTAGCAGGCGCAAGAAGCGCGGGACCACGGCAAAGGAGAATATACTCACGCAAAGACGCAAAGGCGGAAAGCACGACGAATGCAAAGCAGAGGCACCTTTGTCTTTGTTGTTCTTGCGCGCCTTTGCGTCGTTGCGTGAGCCCTTTTCTTACTTTGCGCAAAGAGGCGCAAGAAGCGCAGGATTGAGGCAAAGGAGAGCGCTCATGCCGCAGACTCTCGGCGCATGATGTCGCTGCCGGCGCTCGCGCGGCTCAAGCACACGGTTACGATTTCGTAGCTGGGGGCGACTTCGGCGGTTCAGACGCGATGCACTTGCCCGCCTGTGCGTTCAACCAGAAAAGGAAGGAAAAAACAACGACGTAAATCATGATCGCTACGATATTCAGTCGTCCAAGGAGAATGAGCGGAACCACGACGTTCGAAAGGAAAGCGACTCCGAATACAACCCAGATGAGGTTCTTCACCCTGTTGTCGGCCCACGGGGCCTCGGATTTGTAAACGAACACGGTCGTGACAATGAGGAGCACTGCGTCAGCTGCCCACAGAAGCACCAGGAGATTCAGTCCCGCTTCTTTGACCCCGACCACGATGAGGATGAGCGCGATTACCAAGCCTATGATACATAGGTCGGCAACCGCCCTGTAATGGCGCTTGAGATTAGGGTTCTTGGTCTGGCAGCTCGGGCAGGGCCAGTTCGCTTTGGACTTCATGTCCGGTTCAAATATCGTTCCGCATTTTTTGCAACTTATCGCCGGATTTGCCAGGCTCATAGATTCCTCCATGTATCTTAACGCAGTTCCCCCGTTCGAATCCACGCCTCCGGCGGCGGCTGGTCCGGGAGTTCGAGCGCGCGCGGGGAGCCGTCCTGCGGTTCCAGCGGCTCCGAGCCGGGCCCGTCAGCGCTGGGTCGTCACACGGCCACAGGAAGTTTTCGCACGCGGCGTTCCACCTTGTGATGCACGAGATCATAGGTCGTCTGGAGATTCATCCAGAACTGCGGGCTGTTTCCCAGCGCATGGGCAAAGAGCCACGCGGTCTCCGGCGTAATCGCGCGCCGGCCGTTGACAATCTCATTGATTCGCTTGAAGCTCACCCCGATATGCCTGGCGAAAGCCAGTTGGGAGATCCCGAGCGGCTTGAGGAACTCCTCCAGGAGCATCTCGCCCGGAGACGTGGGGTTCTTCGGAAGCCTGTTCATCATGGCACTTACTCCTTCAGCACGGCGTTAGTGGTAATCCGTGAGGCCAACATCGTAAGCCGCGTTTTCGCGCCAGCGAAAGACGATCCGCCATTGATCGTTGACCCGTATGCTATGCCATCCCTGCCATTCGCCCCTGAGCGCCTCAAGCCGGTTTCCCGGCGGAACTCGGAGGTCCCTGATGCCCACGGCGTTGTATAACTGATCCAGCTTTCGCCGAAGGACCGCATGCAGCTCTTGGGGGATCCTGCGGGTGCGACTGCTCGGGCCCTCAAAATAGAGGGCCTCAAGCGCGGCATCCTTGAAGCTTCCTATCATGCGGCCTCGTCCGTTTGGTTGTATATCACTATAACGGATACCATCCTAGACGTCAATAAGATTGATGGGCTTCACGCCTCCGGCGGCGGCTGGTCCGGGAGTTCCAGCGCGCGCGGGGAGCCGTCCTGCGGCTCCAGCGGCGGGATTTCTTCGGCGGTCGTCGCGCTGAGTTCCTTTAACTTCCGCGCGCTCGGGAGCAGGCGGTTGTTGATGGAACTCACGGCTCTATTGTAGCTCTCCATCGCGCGGCCGAGTTGCGCGCCGACTTCGTCGAGGTACTCGAACACCTTCGCGGCCCGCTCGTAGAGCCGCTGCCCTTCCTGGCTGATCCTGCGCGCGTTCTCCTCGATCTCCGCCTGGCGCCAGCCGTGCGCGACGGTGATGAGCAGCGCGATCAGCGTCGTGGGCGTGGCGAGGATCACGCCGCGCCGCATGGTGTCCTCGAAGAGCGCCGGGTCGGCCTGGATCGGCGCGGTGAAGAAGGCATCGCCGGGGATGAACAACACGGTGAACTCCGGCGCCCGGTCGAACTGCCGCGCGTATTCCTTCGACGCCAGTCTCTCCATGTGCGCGCGGACGTGGCGCGCGTGCTCCTTGAGTTTTTCCCGGCGCTCATTCTCGTCGGGCGCGTCGTGCGCTTCGAGGTAGGCGCTCAGCGTCACCTTCGAGTCCACCACGACGTCGCGTCCGGCGGGCAGATGGACGATCATGTCCGGCCGGAGCAGGCCGTTCTCGCCCTCCACCGAGACCTGCTCGGAGAAATCGCGGCCCGGTGTCATGCCCGCCGCCTCGACGACGCGCCGCAGGTTCATCTCGCCCCAGAGCCCGACCGCCTGCGACGAGCGCAGCGCGCCGGCCAGGTTGCCCGCCTCGCGCTGAATCTTGTCCTGGCCGTCGCGGAGCAGCGAGGCCTGCTGGCCCAGTTCCGCATTGGCCTTGTTCAGGACCTGGAGCCCCTCCTGGTAGCGCTGCAGCGACTCGGCGAGCGGCTGGAGGATTTTCTCGATCGCCTCGCGGCGCTTCTCCAGGTTGCCGTCCTCCTGCGCGACGAGGGTCTCCAGGTGCGCGCGCGCGAGGCGGACAAACTCGGCGCTGTTGGCCTTGAGCGTCTCGCCGGCGAGCGCCTTGAACGTCTCCTCGAATTTCGCGCGCGCGTCGTTCAGCAGCGCGAGCTTCTCCTCATTCTGGGCGCGGGCGGCCTCCATCCGGGCGGTCAGCCCGGCCAGGCGGGCCTCGAGGGCGGTTCGCGCCTCGGCCGCCGCGCGCAGCGCCTCCTCGCGCTGGGCGAGGGCCGACTGGAGCTCGGCGATCCGCGCGTCGCGCGCTTCGACCTGCGCGGCCAGGGCGGCCGATTCGGCCGCGCGCCGGCTCGAACGATTCGCCATCAGCGCGTACGCCACGGCGACGCCCAGGATAAGCCCGCCGATCAGGCACAGGATTTCCATCGCGCATCAACTCCATTCTGAAAGCGCGGGAGCTGGGCACACTGTAAAATCGCGCGCTGAGAATGTAAAATGACTGCAATCTCTTGCGCGGCACATTTTACCTCTTTGGTCTGACAGATGCATTCCTCGTAATCGTAATCTTGCTCGTAATCGTAATCGCCGTTGAATGGGAAAGTAACGGCGAGCAGGATTACGATTACGAGTACGAGGCAGGCCAAGAACAGGTCTGCGAGGGAGTGATGAACGTGCGAGGCGGGATTCTTTGGATCGCGCTGTTGCTGCCTTTCGCGGGCGGCTGCGTCGCGCCGCACATGGGCGGGCTCGCGGAGACCAGCGCGGCCATCGGCGTCTGCCTGGACGACGGATCGGAGAATAAAATCCACGAGGCGGTGGCCGAGCAGCTCCAGCGGCAGGATGTCGAGCTCATCGGCTGCCTGGGCGCGAAGGCCGAAGCCGGCCGGCCGCCGCAGTTGGAATGGCGGCGGCCGAGACAGTTCGAGGGTGTCGCCGCGGCCGCGCCGCTGCCGCAGCGTCCGGCGGACGCGAGGTTCGGCTATTCGTTCGAGCGCGGGCCGCTGCACCTGACGGTGATCGAGACAGCCGAACCGATGACGGAGAATTCCGAGGCATACCACTGGCTGATGGAGGATTTGTCGCTGGCGAACCAGCCGTGGAAGGTCGTGATCCTGTCGCGGCCGATCGTCTCGCCCAGCCCTATTCGAGTGGACGAGGACCGGATGGACCTGGCGGTGCTGCTCGCGAAGGAGGGCGTCGCGCTCGCCATCGCGACCGGAGGCCCCGCGTATTTCCGGACTGCGCGGATCGGCGAGTCGCGGGCGGAGTCGGTCCGCTACGTGATCCTCGGCGGCGACGGCTGGAGCGCGCCGCCGAAGCCTGCGCCGGAATGGACGGTCTCCACAATCGCGGAGCCATGCTTCTGCCTGTTGGAGGTGAAGAAGGGCCGCTTGCGATGGACGGCGCTCAACCTGCAGGGCCGGCTGCTCGACGTGCTCGAGGTCCCCGCCGGCGAGCGTCCCGCGAGCCAGGCGGTCTCCGCCGGCGAGGGCTCCGAAAGCCATCCGCTCACTGCCGAGAACGCCTCCGCCGGCCCGCCGGTCCCCCCCGGCAAGGTCACCGCGAGCCAGGCGCAGAGCTTCACGTGGAGCGAGGTGCTCGCGAGCGAACGGGCGCAGACGGCAACGGGGGAGTGACGAGTGGGGACTGCGGAATGCGGACTGCGGAATAAGGAGTGCCGTTCGTCGTGTCGTCGTGGTGAGAACCGCCGTAACGTGAGTGCGGAGTGCTCCGTGAAGTTCAGCACTCGCGATCCAGTGTTCAGCAATCTATACTGGCCGCTCCGTCGTTCTTGGTGCCTTTGTGTCTGCTATGTAGGCGCCTGTCAAGCCGCGTCTCGAAAGAGGATGAGGCAATGGTCGTAGATCGCGCGCATTCTGCTATTCGATCTCGTCGCGCCGCAACGCGGACGGACCAGTTTGCCGA
>Ga0181524_10001081_pt1 | contig 32039 bp, 35 predicted proteins | sample PEATcosm2014_Bin_34_FD_119761 | JGI IMG/M metagenome (GOLD analysis project Ga0181524, IMG submission 119761) | Peatland microbial communities from MTU Mesocosm Facility, Houghton, MI, USA - PEATcosm2014_Bin05_60_metaG | ecosystem: Environmental > Terrestrial > Soil > Wetlands > Peat | place... | reverse complement strand
GGTGATGGGGATGCCGCAGGCGAGGTAGAGCACCCCGATGTCCAGCGAGAGCCCGGGTCCGGCCATGTCGCGCCCTCAGGGACCCGAAGGTGTCCCCGAACTTAATCGCACCCCTCGGTGCACTACGGGCCGACCCGTGGGCGGAGACGATCCTCCGGAGCAGCGGGGATCGGTCGGCCCGGTCCTAGGGCCCGCTCCGGCGAGGGGTCGGGGTTCGGCCCACGACGTCGAGACCGGCCGGACCTCATCACGATCGCCCCGCCAAGAACGCCCCCGGCGATTAACCAGTACGCCCAGAGGATCGGCTCGTGAAGGAAGATCGCATCGATGCCGAAGGTGACGAACGGGCTCGCGAGGTAGACCAATGCCACCGGAGCCGTCTCGTCCACGAAGTTGTAGGAGACGACGAAGAGGATCGTCAACCCGACGTTCTGAGGTCCGCCCAGGAACAGGACGGCCAGGAGGTCGAGCCGGGTGAGGTGCGCCCCGTGGAGGAGGCCCGTCCCGCCTCCCAGGGCGGAGAAGCACGCCAGGGCGATCACGTTGCAGAGGAAGACGAAGGAGAGCATGTTCGCGGGCTGGTACTTCCTCGAGTAGGCCGCCGCGATCGCATCGGCCAGCGCCCCGACGAAGAGGAATCCCACCAAGGCCGCGTCCCGCGCGGGGAAGAGCAGGCTTCCCGCCCACGCATAGGCCCCCGCCACCCCCAGGAAACCGATCCCCAGACCGGCCCATTGTCGGGCATTGAGCCGCTCGCCGAGCAACGGCCAGGCGAGGACCCCGAGCATGAGCGGCCACGTGCGGTAGACCAGGGCGGTCAGCGAGGCCGAGAGGGTGTGCGTCCCCGCCGACAACGCCAGCACCAGGATCGTGAACGACCCGATCCCCCAGGACAGGAGGAGGACGAGCTGGCCCCGGTCCCGGACGTAGACCACGAACGGATCGCGGCCCGGGCGGATCGCGAGCAGGAGGCCCGAGCAGACGGCCCCGCACAAGGAGACCAGGAAAGAGAGCTCGATGGGCGAGAGGTTCGCGGCCAGCCGGTAGAAGGGAGGGGCCGCCGCCCCGAGCATGAGCGACCCGAACAGGAGGCCGTACCCGAACCGCCGGCCGCGGCTTCGGCTCCCCGGTCCGGAGGTCATGCCCGGGCGACACGCCCGAGGTTGTTAGGCCGTCCCCCCCCGACGGACGCCTAGGCCGGCCGCGTCGTGGGGCGCGCTCTCGCGCGGACCGGGGGACGGCGTCAGCCGAGCCCGCTGGCGAGGATGTCGGTCACCGGGTCGAACTCGCCGAGTCGGTACGCGGACCCGGAGCGAAGCGGGCCGTCCGCGGGTCCCTTCTCGGCCGTGAGGCTCGCCTGCCTCCAACCCCTCGTGTCATTTCCCTCGAGATGGAGGACGGTCTCGAAGACGAGACGGCCCTCGGGCGGGGCATCCGCGAACGTCATGATCAGGGTCGCGCCGGACTCCACGATGGCCCGGACGGTCGGGCCGACGGCATCGGTCGGATAGAATGCCACCAGGCGATGCCCGTTCGACAGGACGAGTACCATCGGCTGACCTTGCGAGGGCCCTGCGGAGAGCAACCGTTGGGTGTGCAACGGCAGCCGGAGGAAGTCGGCCAGCCGTCGGACCGTGTCGGTGGGCTCGTCGGCCCGGATCACGCTCTCCGCGACCGCCTTCGCGCCTCCCCGGTGCAGGGCCAGCTCCTTGGGATGGACGACGTTCATCCGATCCGGCGGGATCAAGTTGCGCGACAAGGGATCTGCGTCGGCCAGTACCTCGCCCTGCAGCCGAACATCGGTCCAGATGAACCCGGGGTCGGTGATCGACGCGAGGGCGTAGGCGACCCAGTTCAGGAGCGGACGGTTGCTGCCGCACACGATCACCGACGTGGGCCGGTTGAAGATCCGGTCGGGTCTCACCAAGATCGTCGCCTGTCCCAGCGCGCTGGGCAGTCCCCAGACGGTCTCCGGGTCTAAGAATCTGGTGGCGACCCGGTGGTAGGCCTCGGTCTGGCCAGACCGGCTTGAGCTCGTTCGGCCCGCCATGCCACCCGGGTCGGGTCGGACGGTCGTCGTTCCTCCGCGGATACCGGGCTGGGCGTCCTGCGGAAGGTCCGGGGCCGGCTCTCGCCGATGGGCTTCAGGACCCCGGCCCCCGGGAAACGACGCGGGTCGGGTGTCGGGCCCCGAATCCCATGAGCGGGGCCCGAACCGTCAGCCGAATATCCCGGGTCGCCATACTCCGCGCAGGTTCACCAGCCCCACGGGCGTGCCGGAAGTGGCCAATGACAGAAGCGGACCCGGAACGTGTCGCGCTACGGTTCGTGAACGAGATCAACCTGCACGACGTTCCGGCGCTCACGGCGATGATGGCCCCGGACTTCCGGTTCGTCGACAGCCTGGGCCAAGAGGTCCGGGGGCCCGACCGCATGCGCGCGGCCTGGGTCGCCTACTTCGCCATGTTCCCTGACTATCAGATCGTCATCCGCACTCACCTGAGCTCGGGTCAGGTGGTCGCGCTGTTCGGCACGGCGAGCGGGACGCTCGCGGTCAAAGGCGAACTGCATCACCGGAACCGTTGGACGATCCCCGCGGCGTGGCGGGCGGTGGTCCAAGAGGGCCGGGTGGTCGATTGGCAAGTGTACGCGGACAACCAGCCGGTCCAGAAGATACTGGATGCCCAGGGTGCCTAGCGGCGTCTCCGGGTCGGTCCACGGTGGTTGCTTCGCCGGACCTTCGTCGTGCCCCCCACCGTTCTCTGGAAGCGTCCTGGGGTGGTTCCGGAGCGCCCGACCCGCTTCGGGCGAGGGTCACCACTCCCCGCCCCGCCGTAGGATCCTCTCGATGCCCGAGGATCCCCGTTCAACGGCTCCGATCGCGGATCGCCCGCGACAGTCCCTCCGGGATCGGCCGGCAGCCGCAGTGCTTCGCGTGCGAGACGTGCCAACGGATCCGCTCCTCCAGGGTCGGGTTCTTCGGCATCGGGTGCTTGCGATGCCACTCTGCATCGAGGGAACCACTCGGCATGGCACGCCACCGATGGCCACGGACGGTTATGGCGCATCTCCGACGGCCGAGGGTCCCCATCGTGGTCTTGGGGCGCTCGGTGGTCTCGGAGAGGAATGCCCGACGAGGAGCGGTTTCGCCCGAGAAATGTGGCCTTCGCTGCAACCACCGCGCCGTCCACGGGCCGAACGCAGGTCTAAGACCCACCGCCCCGTCTCCCCCGGACGTGGGGGCCAGTTTCTGTGGGCGTTGCGGCTCGCCCTGCCCCCCCGGGGCGCGCTTCTGTGCGAGGTGCGGCGCGCCGACGGCGGCGGGGTCGACTCCCCTGCCGGGCGCTCTCCCTCCCGGTTGGGCTCTACGCCAGGCCCCGGACCCGCGCTACCGGACCCCCAGCCCATCGGACGCGACGTCGAGGGAGCGCGAAGCCCGAGCTCTCCTCCGGCTCTCCGTGGCCTCGGCGATAGGGCTGGCGAGCACCGTACTGTCGTACGTCTTCGTGTTCGTGAGCGTCTCGTCCCTCGTCTCCGTGGCCCCCGCGGGCTCGGGCTCGACGGTCGCGGTGCCTCCGCCGGAGACCTGGGTCCCCCTTCTCATCGCCATCGGGGTGTTCGCCGCCGTGTACCTTCTCATCTACCGCTCGGCCTTTGAGAACCTCAGCACGGTCGACGACCGGTTCCGCACCCCCCGCCTCCTCGTCTCGGTGGCGATCGCCGGAGTTCTGGTCGTCCTGGTCGGGATCGGCCTGCTTCTCGAGACGCTGCGTCAGGCGGCGGAGTGCGCGGGGGCCGGCAACCCTATCCATCCCGCCTGCATTTCCATGTCCGCGCTGTCGGGAGCGGTGGGCCTCCTCGTGGTCGGCGCGATCCTCGCCCTGCTGGGAGCGATCGGGCTGCTCCTAGGCATCTGGCGGGTCGGAAGCCGATACGATCGGGACCTGTTCAAGGTCGGGGCGATCCTGCTGATCATCCCCTACGTCAACCTCGTCGGGTACGCCCTGATCCTGTGGGAATCGCACTCGGTCCAGCGGACGCTCGAGACCGCGGGAACACCCGCCGGATTCCTTTGAGCACCGGTGGCGCGATCTTCCCCCGGCGGGTCGCAGGATCGACGCGGGGCCCGGCCGAGCTCGTGAGGGGGTCCGGGTGGCGGGCGCCGACCGACCGGTTACGGCGACCCGTGGATCGATGTCTTGACGCTCTCCACCGCCGCCTGGAGCTTTCGCCAGGCGGCCTCCCCGTTCTGGTCCGTAGGGAAGACCCGGCCGGACCGTTCTTCCAAGCGCCGCTGGACGTACTCCCGAGCCGATCGGCAGACGTGGCATCGTTGGCATTCGTCTCCGAGCGGGCTCCGCCCCAGCCTCAGAAGGGCTTCGGACTCATCAGTTCCGATGAGGATCGCGACCTCATGCAATTCGCACCGGTCCGGCTCGACCATCCCGAACGGAATCTCACGGAGGGAGAAAAGGAGGCGGAATGTCGCCCCGGCCCCCTCCCCCCCCGAGCGCCAGCGGCCTTCGCGGCTCGGAGGTCGAGGACTCCTGCCGCGGCGATCGCACGACGACGCTCCGCCGCTCCGATCCTTCGACTCCGGGACCCCGTACGTGGGGCGGTCGCTGGCCGACCTCCCAGGACGCCGGGAACCTGGGTCGGGGGCTGCCCCCTTCCCGGGAGTTGGCGGACCGTCGCGCGGTCGCCCGACCCTGACCCGCCGGACTATACGTTCGCGAAGCGTGCGGCTCGACGAGGATTCGATGAAGAGCGAGAGTGTGACCCGGACGGCATCGAGCGGCCGCACGACCAGCCCTCCGAACCCCGTGACCGTAGCGTCCCCCCTCGAGGCTGTGGCCATCGGTGTGGCCGAGAGCCATCGACGGGCGGTCGTGGGAATTCTCCACCGCCTCCTGGCCGACGAGTACGTGCTGTACACCGAGACGCGCGGCTGCCACTGGAACGTGACGGGGCCGACGTTCCATGACCTCCACAAGTTCTTCGAGGCCCAGTACGAGGAGCTGAACACGATCGTGGACGACGTCGCCGAACGCATCCGTGCCCTCGGAGGGTGGTCCACCGCGACCCTCGCGGAGTTCGCGAAGGCGTCCCGGATCACCGAACGGCTCCTCCCCGCCCCTCGCTCCGAACAGATGCTCCGGAACCTCTTGGCCGACCACGAGCAGGTGATCCGCCAGCTCCGTCAGGACGCCGAGGCGTGCGTCGAGCACGAGGACATGGGCACGAACGACTTCCTGATCGGCCTCATGGAACAGCACGAGAAGATGGCGTGGATGTTGCGGGCGTCCACCGCCGAGCCCCCCCGATAATCCTCCGTTCAGGGCCCGGGCACGCGCCCGGACCGCCCCTAGATCGTCGTCCTATCGAGGGGCGGGCGGGGGGCGGGCCGCGGCGCGAGCCTGTTCGGCAAAGAGATCCCGCAGGTGGCCGTTGCAGAGAACGTAGTTCTTGCCCGCAGGAAAGGGTGCCGGGAACTCCCGCGCCACCGGCGGCTCGGGAGAGCAGGGGTTGGCGCCTCCGAGCGTATCGGCCGGGGCACGACCGATCAGGTCACGGTACGCCCGGTCGACCTCGCAGGCTGGCTGGGGGGGCCGGGCGGCCGGGATCATAACGGGACCTAGCCTGGTCTGACCCCATCGTGGACTTCGACGTTGGCGGGCCGCGTGTCGAACCCGAGTCGGGCAAGCGATTTCAGGCTGTGGTCGAGGCTGTCCTGGTCCGGCCGATACAGCACGAGGTCGATATGGTCGACCCGGATGTGATTCGGCCACACGTGGATCTGTTTCACACTCAATAGAGCGATTCTCGAGCACTTGAGCTAGCCCCCCACCATCGCGGCACGTCGCGGCCCAGATCCTCCGCCGGTCCCGGCCGGGACTCGACCCGCCGTCCCATGGGTCCCGCGGCACGCCGACGGCTATACGACACAACGACCGTCTGCGAGCCCCCGAGATCGACCCCGAAGCCAAATCTACCCTGCGCGACGTGGGTGCGGGCCGGGAGGCGCCGTGGACCGACAACGCACCCTCTCCAGCTCGGGAGTCCCCCAGCTGCTGTTGCTGGGTCTTCTGTGGGGAGCGATCTTCCCCATCGCCCGCATCGGCGTCGAGGCAGGGGCCGACCCGTTCCTCCTGGTGGTTCTGGACCTGCTCCTCGCCACCGCGGTCATGGCTCCGATCGCCCTCGTGACCCGGACGCCTCGGCCCCCGCTTCGGACCGCGGCGGAGTCGATCGGACTGGGTGCCCTGCTGATCGGCGGGATCAACCTCCCGCTCTACTGGGGCCTGCGGATCGCCACCGGCGGTACCGCATCGATCGTCTACGCCACCGCGCCGATCCTCAGTCTGGTCGTGCTCTGGGTGGTCGGGACCTCGGCAGCCATCCACCTGCGCCAGGCCGGCGCGCTCGTGGTCGGGCTCGCGGGGGTCGTGCTCCTGGGATTCGCAGCGACCGGGAGCTCCCTGGTCGCCGGGCTGGGAGCCCTCGCCGCCTTCGGGATCGGAGCGGCCTGTCAAGGGGTGGGCGCCGTCCTCGTGGGCCGGGCGCGGCCCAAGGGAGAGGACCACTGGGGTCTCACCTTCCAGTTCGTGGGAGGCGCCACCGCCGCCCTCATCGCCCTCCCGTTCCTCTCTCGGTCGCCCGCGCTTCCGCTCTCGGTGCCGACCGTCGGGTCGATCGTGTACGTCGGGGTGTTCGGGGTCGTGACCGGTTACACCCTCTTCTTCGGCATGATCCACCGCTTCGGCGCCGTGCGGGCCAACCAGGTGACCTTCCTCAGCCCGGTGGTGGCGGTCTGCGCCGGGGTCCTCGTCTTCGGGGAGCGGTTCCAACCGCTCGAGGGCGCGGCCCTGGTAGCCATCGTCATCGCGCTGGCGCTGCTCCAACCCTCATCCAAACCGGCGCCCACGGGACCCGTGTCGTCCGACACGCGGGTCTCCGAAGCGGAAGTTGTATCCTGAGATCCCCCGGGCCGGGTCCCGGAGCGTTTCCTTGCTCCCGATCCCTCTTCCCCCGGGAGCGGGCCTCCCTCGGCCGTCGATTTCGGCACCGGGGTCGGGCCGTGGGCCCACCCTCCGCCGGAACGCCGCCCGTCCCTATTTGTAGGATCGGGCTCGTGGGCGGGTGAGGTTCACCAGATGAGCGATCTCCCTCGAGGGGATCCGGCGCCGGACGGCGAAACCGCTCGGCTCCCGCCGATGACCCACTACGTCGTGGGGCTGCTCCGCCGGGTCCCCCATCGACCGGCGATCTCCGCACCGGAGGCGGACCGGATCCAGGAGGAGCACCTGGCGACGATCCGGCGGTTGAGAGAGGCGGGGGAGCTCATCACTGCGGGCCCGTTCGAGGAGGACGGCGACCTGCGCGGCATCCTGATCTTCTCGACGGCGTCGGTGGAGAGAGCCCGCGAGCTCACGCGAAGCGACCCGGCCATCGCGGGCGGGCACCTCGCCCTGGAGCTCCTCACGTGGTTCGCGCCCGCGGGCCTGGGGGTCGGGTCGGGAGCGTCCGGTCCGGCCGACTAGGGAACGAGGCGGTTCGCGGGACCTCCCACCCTCCCGCGGAGGGGCCGGCCCGGCGGCCGCGGCCACCGTCACTTGGAGACCATCGCCTCGAACGCGCCGAGCATGGTCGCCCACTTTCGGAACGGCTCGATGAGGGGCCGGTACCGGTATCCGGGGTACTTCTTCTCGCCGCGGTATCCCTGCACGGCGAGGTTGGCCACGAGGACCACGAAGCCGAGGGCCGTGACGCCGAGCAGGATCTCCCCGACCAGGGGCACACCGCGCCACGGCACCAGCAACAACACCGCGGAGACGAGCAGGGCGAGCGGGAGCAGCAAGTAGACCACGTCCGACCGGGACGCCTCGTACGTCGTCCCGTGCTCTCGCCACACGACGTAGCCTCCCCGGGCGTAGCGGTACTGCTTCTTCAGGAGCGCCCAGAATCTCAACTCGGAATAATCGTGGAACACGAACGCCTCGTCGACGTAGACCCCTCGCCACCCGCGGCCGATCGCCCGGTTCTCGATGTCGGGGTCCTCGCCGCCGCTCGTGGGGAGCGCGACCGTCAGCGCGCCGACCTCCTCGAACAGTTTCTTCTTCCACGCAGAGTTGCCCATCGGGATCGCCGACGCCTTCTGCTTCGAGACCTCCTGGTAGAACTTGTCGAGGTAGGCGCTGTAGTACTGGGTCGCGCGATGGGGGGCGGTCCCGGCCAGGGCCGGCGTCGGGCCTCCCGTGAATCCCACGCGGTCGTCCTGGAGCAGCGGGGCGATCAGACGGGAGAGCCAGTCCGGGGGCGCGACCTCGTCAGTGTCCAGGAACGCGATGAGCTCGGTCCCGACGGCCTGGATCGCCTGGTTCCGGGTCTCGGCGATGCTACCGGGCGCCTTCAAGTGAACGAAGCTCGGGTCGGTCCCGTGGAACCGGTCGCAGATCGTCGCGATCTCCGGGGAGTCGCCGCCGTCGGCGATGAGCACCACGTCGGGGCGGCGGGTCTGGGACCGCAAGGAGTCCAGGGTGCGGGCGAGCCGGACGTCGTCCTTGACGGTGACGATGACGGTGACCCTCAGTAACCCCATCCCGCTATCCTCTGAGAGACCGAGGTCGGCTCGGGCAGGTTGAGGACGTGGCGCAGCTTCGGGAGGATCTCCCCGAAAGCGGAGGCGTCGACGTCCTCGTCCGGCGCGACGAGGCGTGCGTCGCCGCCCTCGAGGCGCAGGTAGTACTGCATCCCCGTCTGGTCCACGATCGTCTTGAACGCTCCGTGGTAACCGGCGATCTGGACCCGGTCCAGCCGCTTCCTCCGCGCCTCGGGGAGGTTCTTCGCCTCGGTCTTGGGCAGCCCGTCGGTCATGGAGTACACGGTCCGACCGTCGGACGCATCGGCCATCCCGAGACGGATGCTGTCGCGATCCCCGATCGTCGCGCCGGCGTCCACGACGGACGCCACCGTCCGGGCCACGTCGGTCAGGCTGACCCACGCGCGGTCGGAGGCGCCGGCGCGGCCGGAATCCTCGGAATCGGGCTTCACCCACAGCGGGATCCGGGTGATCGCCTCCTGGAGGTTCAGGCGGTGGTACATCGAGTCCCCTTCACCGAACGTCTGGCCGTGGTCGCTCGTGATGACGAGGAGCGTGTTCTCCCACCGGCCCTGCTCCTTGAGGTGCCCGACGAGGGCCCGGATCCGTCCGTCGATCACCTTCAGCGAGGACGTGTAGTCCCGGTGGGCCCACGCGAGGTCGGCCTCACTGGGGCGGCTCTCTCCCGACGTCCACTGTTCGGAGACCTGGGTCGTCCTCGCGTACGACAGCCAGTCCCTCAGCCCGATCGGGAGGCCCGCCTCGGCCAGGTAGGGCTCGTGGGCCTCGAGGAGGTTCACGAAGAAGAAGACGGGCTGGCCCGCGTGGGCGCGGAGCTCGGCGTCGAACTCCTGCTCGATCCACGGCCCGACGTACTCGGGTCGCGAATCGACGAGCTTGCCTCCGATCCGGTTCAGCGCGTCGCACAGGGGCGTGAACCGCGACAGCGTCCGCATCATCCCCACGCGGAGCGCGGAGGCGTTCGACGGTTCGTCGAGGATGGCGTGGACGGCCGCGTCCTCCCCGTTCAGGGAAGGGCAGCTGGCGTGCTTGGAAAGGAACCGCAGGAAGAACTCCTGGTCGCCGCCCCACAGGGCCCGCTCGAAGCCGCGGGTGAGTCCCGTGGCGGGCTGGACGTACCCGTTGGCCGAGAAGCACGCCGTCCGGTATCCGTGATCCCGCAGGAACTCCGCCAGGGTAGGGGGGCCCGCGCCCAGGATCGCCCCGCTCTTGTAATGCGCGCCGTGGTCCCAGGGATACAGCCCGGTGAACAGGCTCGCGTGCGAAGGGATCGTCCAGCTCGCCGGGGCGATCGCCTTGGAGAAACGCATGAACTCACGTTGGATCGACGATAGGAACGGCATGGAACCGTTCTCTACACTGGATGTGAACGTGTCGTACCGGACGCAGTCCATGACGATGACGACGACGTCCGGTCGGTTGGTGTTCATGGCCGTGGGAGGTCGAAGAGACGGAATCGGAGGACTATAAGGGCTGTCGCCGGCGCGAGGGCGCGGGCGGGGGGTTCGCCTCCCGGACCGGGCGGTGGAGGCCCCGCGTGAGCCCCGAGGCATGGCCTCGCGCGACCGGAGGGGCTCCCCCGGCGTCCCGTCACTGCGAGAGGGTCCGACCGCACCGGGGGCAGAATCCGTAGTCGGACGTGATCGGCGCCCCGCAGCCCGGGCAGGAGCGCAGCGGCGCGGCGGGCCCGGGCGGCCCCGGCGAGGGAGGCGACCCGGGCGGGGTCCGGGCGGTGGAGGAGGGGAGAGAGAACGAGTACTGGCCGGGCGAGTATCCCTCGGCGGGCGGGGCAGCGCGCGGAGCGCTCCGGAACAGGGCGACGGCCAGGACGGTCATCCCAACCATCACGAGGAAGAGTCCGACCCACGCCGAGGCGTAGGCCGCGTTGCAGGTCGCCGTGCTGCACACGGGGGGCGCCGGGGTGGGGATGATGTCGGCGACCACGAACGCGAACAGGAGTCCGACGAGCGTCAGGAAATAGCCTACCAGAACCCGCCGGCGGTCCAGTTCCATCCTGTCGCCGAGAACGTCGGTGACCTTAATCGTTCGGAAGCCTCCGAGGAAGACCATCGAGGAAGTACCGGCGCCGGAACCCGCACGCCCCCGGTGGGGTCCGGTCGACGCCCTGCGGCCGAGGCGGAGTGTCGACCGGCCCCGTTCATGTCCCGATCCGGGCCGAACCACGAGAACTCCCGACGACCCCCCCAAGCGCGCTCGCCCGATCGGAGCTACTCGGCCGGCCGCCCCCGCTCGACTCAGAGGCGCTCAGCCTGGTGAGGCGTGAATCGATGGCCCGGATCTTGCTATGGGTCAAGCCCGGGAGCTCTGCAGATGGGCTCGCGTGGGATGGCTGGCGCCGCCGCTGGGTCGTCTCGTGTCGGGCACCCCCGGCCCAGGGAGCAGCGAACCGGGCCGTGGCAGATCTGGTGGCCGGGTGGCTGGGCGTGCCCGCCGGGGCGGTCCGGTGGGCCCGCGCGGGAACCTCGCGCGCCAAGGTGCTTTTGGCAGAGGGGATCACCGACCTCGAGGCGGAACGCCGCCTGCGGGCGCGGGCGACGGTAGAGGGATCGGCACGGAGCTCTCCTCCCGATGCGGGGCGTCGTCCTCCTCGGTCCGACTGAGTCTTCGCTGTCGGGGGAACGTCGCCGGACGGATGCGGGGATCGGTGGCGCCGTCGTTACGGACCCGAGGTCGGTGGACGGAAGGGGAGCGAGCTCCGGAAGACGAGGACGAACGCCCCCGCCGCGATGATAACGGCTCCGGCGACGCCGACCCACCCGGCCGGCTCGGGTCGGGGAAGCAGGACGACCAGAGCCGTGAGGACGACGACCGCCGGGACCAGGAAGATCGAGAGCCAGCGCACGAAGTGCCGACGGTCGCTGAAGGCCTGCGAGGGGTGGAGGGGCGGGCTCCCCGGAGCCGGAACTGCCTTCAGGTCGAACTGCGCGAACCGATGACAGAGCGGGCAGCGCAAGCATCGGCGTCGGCCGAGCCGGAACGCCGTGAACGACGCCCCGGGCACGTAGTCGTAGTCGAAGGAGTTCCGGCACCTAGGACAGTGGAGCGGAACGGTCGGCGGGCTCATCCTTCGTCCGGCCGAGCCGCGGAGGCGGCGGCCTCGGTGGTCGACGCGCCCCGGGCCTCGGCCGCGGAGGGGGCGAAGATCGGTCCGCCCACATCTCCCTCGGGGGGCAACCCGAAGAAGTCCCGCACCACGCGACGCGTGAACCCCCACAGCACGTGGCCCTCGAAGATGCTCGCGGGCACGCGGGCCGGGCCCCGGTCGGACCTCGTCTGGACCGTCTCGGAGGCCGTGAGGCGCGCGCGGGGGAACCAGAAGACGTGGGCGACCTCGCGGGGATCGTGGACCGACGGCGGTCGGCCGCGGGGTGCGAGCTCTCCCGCGAACACCCCGACCTTGAGCCCGAACCGCGCCGCGAGCTCCGCACGGACGAACCGCAGGGGTCCGGCGAGATCCGCCTCCGAGAGCCCGACCTCCTCGGCGAGCTCGCGCACGGCCGTGGCCCGGAGGTTCGCGTCGCGCTCCGCCACGCGGCCCCCGGGAAGGGCGACCTGCCCCGAGGCCGGGTCGGCGGGGTTCTTCGCGCGCTCGATCAGGAGGACCTCGATGTCGGAGGCACCCGATCGGAGCACCATCGTGACGGCCGCTCCCGCGGTCGAAACCGGGGGAGCGAGGACCGGGAAACGCTCGAGGAGCTCGGCGACGGACGCCCCGGCGAGCGGGGATCGGCCCGTCGGTGGGTCACCGACGCTCATGATTGCCAGTCGTACGAGACCTTTCCCTGGACCACGGTGCGGTCGGTCGGGTGCTCCGACGAGGTGCCGACGAGCCGCTCGAGCGCGGCGACGCGGCGGCGGAGCTCGGCGACGTCTCGCAGGAGCTGGTCGATCCGGGCCTGGAGGTCGGTCACGGAAGTGGGGTCCATCGGCCTCCAATCGATGGACCGGGACATAAGCTCGCGGATGGGTTCGCCCGTCAGGCGCTGCCCGTCGCTTCCACGGAGGCGACGAACGCACGGATCGCCTCGGCGGTCTCGGCCGGCCGCTCGAGGGGCACCATGTGGCCGGTCTGCGGGAAGATCCGGATCTGCGCTCCCGGGACCGACTGCCGCAGGATGCGGCCGTGGGCGGGGTCGACCACCCCGTCGTCCATCCCCTGGACGATCAGCACGGGGACGCCGACGGTGGCGATCCGGTTCCGCTCGTCGAACCGGTCGATCGCCCGGACCCACGCGGTGGCGGGCCCGAGGTCCTGGGTGCCGGCACCGGCCCGGATCCGGTCCGCGAGGTCCAGATGGGCCTCGATCCAGTCGGGATAGTACATGTCCTTCAGGAGCCGTAGGGCGTACGCGTCGGGCCCCTCCTTGACGTAGGTGTCGGCCAGTCGTTGGGCGATCGCGCGGGTGTGCGCGTCCGTGTACGCCGACCCGCTGATCATCGTCACGCTGCGGGTCCTCTCCCGTCGGTCGAGCCCGGCTCGAAGGGCCAGGAGGGCTCCCCCACTGAGCCCGACCCAGTGGGCCGAGGGGATACCCTTGACGTCGAGCAGGTGCGTGACGTCCCCGAGCAGCTCGTCGAACGTGAACTGGGAGCCGGGGGGCGCGGGGCTGCGACCGTGGCCCCGGAGGTCGGGGGCGATCACCCTGAAGTGGCGGGCGAGGGGGGGAGCGACGCTGTTCCAGAGGCTTCGGTTCCCCCCGACCCCGTGGAGGAGCAGCACCGCCGGACCGGAGCCCTCGTCGTGAACGTCCAGCGCTGCCGGGCTCGCCGGCTCTCCGGCCATCGCGCGACCGGCCCGCGGCCGCTCATTACCTCTGCGAGGGGGAGGCGCTCCGCGAGCCTACGAGGTCCTAAATACCGCAGGTGGGGTGGAACGGACGAGATGGCGCGGGGAGTGATGCTGATGAGCGGAGGCATCGATTCCCCCGTCGCCCTGCACTACCTCCTCCGGCAGGGCCACGAGCTCGTGGCCGTGCACATGGACAACCGGCCGTTCACCGACAGCACACCGCTCGAGAAGGTCGTCGACCACCTCACCCTGCTCCGGGAGCGCTACCACCAGCCGATCCCGATGTACGTCCTTCCGCACGGGCCGACCCAGGTCGCCCTGATGCGGAACACCGACCGGCACGTGGGCTGCGTCCTCTGCCGGCGGTTCATGTGGCGATCCGCGGAGCGGATCGCGGAGCGCGAAGGCGGGACCTTCCTCGCCACCGGCGAGGCCCTCGGCCAGGTCGCCTCCCAGACCCTCTCCAACATGCGCAGCGCGACCGCCTCCGTCCGACTCCCGATCGTCCGGCCCCTGATCGGATTCGACAAGCACGAGATCGAGACCGTGGCGAAGGAGATCGGTACCTATGCCATCTCGACCCGGCCCGGGGTCTGCTGCCAGGCGGTGCCCGACAAGCCGGCGACCCGGTCGAACCTCGTGCAGATCCTCCGCGAGGAGGAGCGCCTCGACGTCGATCAGATGGTCGACGACTGCGTGCGCCGCGCCCTCATCCTCTGACGGAACAGGACCCTCCCATTTCATATACTCGGAACCGCGGTGACGCCAGTATGGCGTACTCGTACGGACCGAGCTACCCGAACACCGCCTACATCCTCACGCTGATCGGAGGGATATTCGTCATCCTGGCGGGTCTCGTCGATGCAATGATCTACGCAGTCATTGGGTCGGCCTTCCTGGCGATCTTCCCCGGGATCGGGGCCCTGCTGATCGGTCTCGCGGTCCTCGCCCTGCTCGTCGGCGTGATCATGGTCTACGGCGCGCTCCAGCTCAAGCACCATCCCGAGTCCGCGAAGACCTGGGGGATCATCATCATCGTGCTCTCCCTCGTCAGCTGGATCGGGGGCGGCGGGTTCTTCATCGGGTTCCTGCTCGGCCTGATCGGGGGCATCCTCGCTCTCGTCTGGAACCCTCCCGCGCCCGCGGGCCAGATGGGCCAGCCCTACATGAACCAGCCACCGCCGATGGCGCCTCCGCTGGGCGCGGCTTCCCCCATGGGCGGGGCACCCCCGCGGTTCTGCAGCTCGTGCGGCTCTCCGAACGCAACGACCTCCCAGTTCTGCGCGAAGTGCGGCGCGGCGATGCCGGCCCAGTAGGCCGACCCCCCGAAACGTATTGGGTCCACGCGCCCACCTCCCCGCCGCGAGGGCGAGGGGATGGCACAAGGGTCGGACGCGGCGTTGGCCGGTCGCCGGTCCCTCTACCGGACGCTCCGCCTCTGTTCGGGCGGCGGAGGGTTCGAGGCGATCCCCCGGGCCACGGGGAGGATCGACCTCGCGAGGGTGCGCGCCGCACTCGAGGCGGCCGGGGTGCGCACGGTCGACGCCCGCGTGATGCTCATCGCCGGGTTCGAGGCGGAGGTGACGATCTCGGCGGGTGGTCGGATCCTGATCAAGGCCCAGGACGCCGCGGTCGCCGAACGAACGTTCGACCGAGTTCTATCGTTTCTCCCGGACGACGTGCCCTCCGGGGGCTCCGCAGGGCAGCGCGGGCGTACAGGTTAAGCACGGTCCGGCGGTTCCGGACCCGGACCGAACCGTGCGGGAGACCCGGGCCGTCGGGGCGACCTCGAACCGTCTTGGCACGACGGCCGAGACCCCCCGCGAGACCGCGACCCGGGTCGTGGTCGAACCGGTCCGCCGGTCCGGCATCGGACCGAAGGAGCTCGGCCGCACGTTCCCGGCCGGCGACCCCGGGGTCGTCGAACCCCCTGTGCACGTCGACCCTCTCATCCACCGCCGTCTCGGTACCGCCGACGGACCCTACGCGTACGTCGCTCGGCTCGACGGGAGGGATTGGATCACCGTCTGGATGTCGACGGGGCGCTCGGGCACGGACATCGCGGCCGGGCACCCGGTGTGTTCGTCGCCGAACCGCAGGCCGGGGGTCCCGCTCGGCAGGGGATCCGTGGCTTCCGGCGGAGGGTAGAGGCCGTGAACGGGTCGACGGCCGGATCGACCGAGCGGCCGTGGCTCGCGAAGTACCCGACCGGGGTTCCGGCCCACGTCGAGATCCCCCCCCGGCTGCTGACGGAGCTGGTCGACGAGAGCGTGACCCGGTGGGGCGACCGGACCGCGCTCGTGTTCTACGGCCAACGATGGAGCTACCGGCGCCTCTGGCGGGAGAGCGAGCGGTTCGCGGCCGCCCTCGCCCGCGAAGGGATCGGACCCGGTGACCGGGTCGGCCTCTACCTGCTGAACTGCCCGGCATACCCGATCGCGCTGTTCGGGATCCTCCGACTCGGTGCGATCGCGGTCCAGCTGAACCCGCTCTACATCGGCCAGGATCTTCTGCGGATCCTGAAGGACTCCGAGCCGAAGGCGCTCGTGACCCTCGAGATCCTCTACCCGAACGTCGCGAAGGTCGCCTCCGAGCACGCGGTGCCCGTGGTGTTCGTCGCCCGGCTGCGGGAGTTCTATCCGATCTGGAAGCGCCCGTTCGTGAACCGCCGCCTGCGACGGCAGCATCGGTCGACCTCCCTCCCGAGCGGCCCCTCGGTCCGTCCTTGGCGTCGTGCCGTCCGGGACCCGGGCACCGTGCCGATCCGGCGGGGCGATCCGGGGACGACGGTCGCCCTCTTCCAGTACACGGGCGGAACGACCGGGGTCCCCAAGGCGGCGATGCTGACCCACCGGAACCTGGTCGCGAACGTGACGCAGTCGAACGCATGGAACACGACCCGGGAGCCGGGGAAGGACGTCGTCCTCGCTTCGATCCCGCTCTTCCACATCTACGGCCTGACCGTGGCGCTCCTGATGGGCCTGGTCGAGGGGTCGACGATCGTCCTGCAGACCCGTCCGGACGTTCCCGAGCTCCTTCGGCTCGTGGACCGGTACCGGCCGACCCAGTTCCCCGGCGTTCCCTCGCTCTACCAGGCGTTCGTCCAGCGGCCGGACCTCGCCCGCTACCGGCTTCGGTCGATCCGGTTCTGCCTGAGCGGCTCGGCCCCGCTGCCGGCGGAGGTCCAGCGCCGGTTCGAGGAGGTGACCGGGGCGACCCTCGTCGAGGGGTACGGCCTCAGCGAAACGTCGCCCATCACCCACATGAACCCCGTGAAGGGCGAGCGCCGGGCGGGATCGATCGGTCTTCCGCTGCCCGACACCGACCAGCGGATCGTCGACGCCGCGGACCCCGCCCGCGTGCTCGGCCCCGGCGAGGCCGGCGAGCTCGCGGTGCGCGGCCCCCAGGTGATGCTCGGCTACTACCACCAGCCCGAGGAGACGGCCCGGGCGCTCCGGGACGGATGGCTCCTCACGGGGGACATCGCGCGGATCGACGCGGACGGCTACGCGTACATCGTCGACCGGAAGAAGGACGTGATCCTCGTCGGCGGCATGAAGGTCTACCCCCGCGAGGTCGAGGAGGTCCTCTTCCAGCACCCGGGGGTCGTCGACGCCGCGGTGGTCGGCGTTCCCGACCTCGCCCACGGGGAGGTGGCGAAGGCGTTCGTCGTGCGCACGCCCGGGACGGCGGTGACGGAAGCGGAGCTGATCGCCTTCGTCCGGGAGCGGATCGCCCATTTCAAGGCGCCCCGGTCCGTCGAGTTCCGCGACAGCCTTCCCCGGAGCAGCGTCCAGAAGCTCTTGCGCCGGTCGCTCCGCGAACCCGGTACCGCGGGCCCGGCGCCGAGAACCCCCGCACGATGAGGTCCCGCGCCTCGCGGCGCGCAACTGCTCCGGGGCCGGTCCACCGAGGGTAAGTAGCCGAGCTCGGTGGCCGACGGATGGCCCGCCGGGAGCTCCTCTCGCTCTCCCTCTACTCGCTCCTCGCGAGCAACCGGGGCGGCCTGTTCGTCGTCTTCCTCCCGCTCTACCTGGTCGAGGTCAAGGGCGCCTCGCTTCCCGTCGCCCTCGCGATCCTGACCCTCGCCTACGTGCCGGCGAGCCTGATCGGACCGTGGGTGGGGCGGCTCTCCGACCGGGTCGGCCGCCGGCGCCCGTTCCTGATCGCCGGCGAGGCCACGGCGTTCCCGCTGTTCTTCGCGATCCTGTTCGCCCCCGGCTACCTCGCCGCGGGATCGCTGTTCATCGCCGCCGAGCTCGCTCTCGCCATCGGGGGGCCGGCGTACACCGCCTACGTCGCGGACGTCACCCCCCACGGGGAGCGCGGGTACGGCTACGGCCTGCTGAACGCCACCTCGAGCGCCGGGGGGATCCTCGGGTTCGCCCTCGCCGGGGCCGTGACGTTCGTCTTCGGACTGGCCGCGCTGTTCCCGTTCGTGGTCGTCGTCATGGTCGGGACGCTCAGCGTCGTGCTGTTCGTCGTACCCGAGGTGCGGATCGCGCCGTCGGACCGGCCGCACCAATCGTTCCAGGAGGCGAAACCAGTGGTCGCGTTCTCGTTCGCCGTGTCGATCCGGGCGATCGGGAGCGGGGCGGTCGCGACGTTCTACGGCTACTACGCGGCGACCCTCGGGGCGAACGACCTCGAGATCAGCGTCCTCGCGATCGCGGGCCTCGCCACCGCGGCCCTCGTCTCCCTCCCGCTCGGCCGCCTGATCGACCGCCGGGGGGAGATCCGCGGCATCTGGTACGGCACGGTGCTCTCGCTCGTCTCGATCGGTTTCTTCGTCGTCGCCCGGAGCTGGTGGACGATCATCCCGGCCCAATCGGTGCGGATGGCGGGTCTCGCCCTCGTCGGTCCGGGCATGCAGGCGTGGGTCGCCCGCATCTCGCCGCCCGGCCGGCGCGCGGAGGACATGGGGATCTTCGCGCTGATCAACTCGACGCTGTGGAGCGTCGGACCGCTCGTCGGCGCCGCGGCGATCCTCGTCGGAGGGTACCTCGGCCTCTTCGTGATGGCGGTGGTGACGACCGTCGTCTCGCTCGTCGTGATGGAGTTCCTGTACGGCGAGATGGGGATCCGGGCGCGGCTCCACCCCCCGGCCCCGGCCCCCGCGCCGTGACGGCGCCCCGCCGGCACACGCTCTTATAGCGTGGGATGGTCCCCGCGGACGTGCCGCGCCCGACCGCCTTCGCGGACGCGAACGCTACGTACGGCGACGCGGAGTTCGTGATCCTCGGCGTCCCGTTCGACCGGACCACGTCGTTCCGCCCCGGCGCCCGGTTCGGTCCCGATGCGATCCGCCAGCACTCGGGGAACTTCGAGTCGTACGACCTCGAGACCGGCGTCGACCTGTCGGAGGTGGCGATCCACGACCTCGGCAACACGGAGGAGTTCGGGAGCGCGGAGGAGATGGTCCGTTCGGTCCGCGAGGAGGTGCGCCCGATCTACCGCGACGGGAAGATCCCCATCCTCCTCGGCGGGGACCACGCGTGCGCGCCGCCGTCGGTCGAGGCGTATCCGGACGGCGCGCCCAGCCTCGGCGTGCTCTACCTGGACGCGCACCTCGACTTCCGCTCGAGCTACCTCGGCGACGCCCGGAGCCACGCCTGCTCCTCCCGGCGGATGCTCGAGAAGGTCGGGGCGCGGAACATCGTCGTGCTCGGCGTGCGATCGGTGTCGCGCGAGGAGATGGACGACAACAAGACCCTCGGGATGTCGTACATCGCCGCGCACGACATCGCCCGGGACGGGATCCAGGCCGCGGTCCACCAGGCGCTGAACATGATCAAGACCGACCGCCTCTACATCTCCCTCGACATCGACGCGGTCGACCCGGCGTACGCCGGCGGCACGGGGACCCCCGAACCGTTCGGCCTCACGCCGCGGGACGTGAAGTTCGTCATCGACCAGGCGGCGCCCCGCCTCGCGGGGCTCGACATCATGGAGGTCAGCCCCCACTACGACCAGGGATCGACCAGCCTGCTCGCCGCCCGCCTCGCGCGCGAGGCGATGGTGCGGATCGTCGCCGCCCGCAAGGCGCGCTGAGCCGCACCGAGGCCCCGATGGACGACGACGCCCCGGTCGGCCGCACGGTCTCGCGCGGCGCCGAGGCGTCGTTGCGTGCGGTCGACTGGTGGGGATTCCCCGCGCTGCTCAAGGAGCGGGACTCGAAGAGCTACCGGCCGAAGAAGCTCGACGACCGGCTGCGCCGCGAGCGGACGCGGACCGAGGTCCGCCTCCTGGTCGACGCGCGGCGGCTCGGCGTGCGGACCCCCCTCGTGTACGACGTCGACCTCGACCGTCACCGGATGGTCCTCGAGGAGCTCCCCGGGCCGACCCTGAAGCAACTGATCGAGGACGCCTCGCTGGCGCCCGACGGGCTCGTACGCGCCGTCCGGGCGTTCGGTCACGGGCTCGGCCGGCTGCACGCCGGCGGGATCGCGCACGGGGACCTCACGAGCTCGAACGTCCTGTTCCCGGACGGGCCCGACGGCGCCCCGGCGTTCCTCGACCTGTCGATGGGTTCCCGGAGCCCCGGCGTGGAGGAGCTCGGGATCGACCTCCACCTGGTCGAGGAGGACCTGAAGGCGCTCTCCCCGCGGGCGTCGGCGCTCGTGCGCGCTTTCCACGAGGGGTACGAGGCGGGGAACCCCGCCGGCGCGAAGGACGTCCGGGCCCGCGCGAAGCAGATTCGCGGACGCGTCCGGTACGCCTGAGCCTCTCCGCTCAACCGGACCGATGGGCCCGCGCGAGCCCTCCGGCGAGGGCGGCGGGGAGCTCCTCGATCACGTCGGTCGCGACGAGGCCGAAGCTCTTCCGGGAGGCGGCGAGGATGCCGGCCTCTCCGACCCAGTAGGTGCCGAGGCGCGCGGCGGCGAGGGGCCGGAGGCCCTGGCCGAGCAGGCCGGCGATCGTCCCGGCGAGGACGTCCCCCACCCCACCCACGGTCATCGCGGGGTGGTGATGGCGGTTCTCGACGAACGTCTCCCCGTCGGTGAGGAGGTCGGGGTCGCCCTTGACCACGAGGAACAGGCCCCGCTCGGTGGCGAACCGGCGGACGGCCCGGAGCCGCTCCTCGGCGCCGGAGGGTCGGCCGCCGAGGAGCCGGTCGAGCTCCCCCGCGTTCGGGGTCGCGATCGGCGGGTCCGCTCCGTCCGGGGTCGAGAGCCCCTCCGGCCGCGGCAGCGCGGCGAGCCCGTCGGCATCGACGACCAGCGGCACGGTGCGGGCGAGCTCGGAGACGAGCGTGCCGAGCGCCTCCAGGGTCTCGGGGTGGGCGCCGGCCCCCATCCCGAGCGCCACGGCCTGCGGAGGGGCGGCCCGGAGGAACTCGAGGATCTCCACGACGTCGGTCGGGCGGAACCGCTCGCTGCCGAACCCCCGGACGACGAGGTTCGGGGAGAACGCCTGGATCCGGTCCGCAGCCCCGCCCGGGGCGAGGATCGTGGCGCGCTCGGCCCCGCTCCGGAGCGCGGCGAGCCCGGCCAGCGCCGGCGCCCCGGAGTACGGCCCGCCGCCGATCACCACGATCCGCGCCGTCCGCCCTCGGTCGGAGCGGCCCGTCGGCGGGCGGAAGAAGGCGAACTCGCCGGGGCCGGTCCGTCGCCAGGCCTCCGCGGGGATGCCGATGTCGCGGACCGTCACCTCCCCGGCGGTCGTCGCGTCCATCTCCTCCTTCACCGTCGTGAGCGTCACGGTCCACTTCGGCCGGATGCCGTCGGCGGGATCGCGCGTCCCGGTCGGGAGGTCCACCGAGAGCACCGGGGCCTGGGAGGCCCGGATCGCCCGGACGGCGTCCAGGATCGGGGGCCGGAGGTGCGCCTCCTGCCCGGTCCCCAGGAGGGCGTCGATGACGAGCGGCATGGTCGCGAGCTCCGCGGCCGCCGGCACCCGAAGGTGGACCGGGAGGTTGTGCTCGATCCGCTCGAAGCACCGTCGGGCGGAACGGGAACGGATCTCGGACGGTGGGCGGACGAGCCAGATCTCGGGCGAGAACCCCCACTGCCGCAGGTAGAACGCCGCGCACGTTCCGTCGCCCCCATTGTTACCGGTCGACGCGACCACCGCCACGCGCGCCGGGGGCGGGGACAGGTGCCGGGCCGCCTCCTCCGCGACGGCGCGGCCGGCGTTCTCCATCAGCGTGTCGAGCGTGACCCCGAGGGCGACCGAGTTCTGCTCGGCGACCGTCATCTCCTCCGACGACAGCGGCCGGGGGGAGGCGACCCACATCGCGCGCTCTAGGTCGACGGGGGGGGCGTCGGTTCGGGCGTGGAGTCGGTGGTGTAGAAGACGTTCATCGACGCCGGGAGGAGGTTGCGACGCGAGAGGTACTGGGACTGCGTCCGGCTGTAGCGGAACAGGATGTCCGTCTTCCCCTCCTGGAACCCCCACGGCCGCAGGATGAGGAGGTCGCCCTCGCGGATCCACATCTTCTTCTTCATCTTCCCGGTGATCCGGCCCATCCGCGAGACGTTGTCCTCGCACATGACGCGGATCCGGGCCGCCCCCAGGAGCTGGCTCGCGATGCCGAACACCTCGCCCCGGTTCCGGCGGGGAAGCGGCAGGCGTCCGACCTCCTCCCCCCCCTCGACGATCTCGACCGTGGGACGGGCTTCCTCGACCCGGGCCTCCGGCGGATTCTCGGCGGGCGGGTCGGGAACGTCGGCCACGGCGTAGAGAGCCGAGGCGAGTATTTCAGGTGGGCGCCCGGCGAGGGAAGACACGGAGCGGGTTCTCCTCCAGGATCCGCCGCTGGGCGTCGGCCGGGATCGGGAGCGAACGGAACCGCTCGAAGTTCGCGCCGAGCTCCTTGACGCCCGGCCCGGGCCAGTCGGTCCCGAACAGGACCTTGTCGGCGAGCCGCGGGAGCTTCGGGAAGTACTCGAGGAGGAGCGCGGGAGGGACCCCCGACACCTCGAGCCAGACGTTGGGGAAGCGTCGGGCGAGGAAGACGGCGGTCTCGGTCCAGATCGGCCGGCCCCCGTGGGCGAGGACGATCGTCAGGTCGGGGAAGTCGACCGCCACGTCCTCGACCAGGAGCGGGTCGCCGAACCGGTTGCGGGCCCGGGGGAAGACCGACGTGCCCGTGTGGAAGATCACCGGGATTCCCTCCCGCTGGCACGCCGCGTAGATCCCGCGGAGCTCCGGGTGCTCGCCGTCGACGTAGGCGTTCGGCCGGAACAGCTGGTGCGGGGGGTGCAGCTTGAGGGCGCGGATGCCGAGCTGGTGGACGAGCCGGGAGATCTCCCGTTCGGGGTCCGGGTGGTCGGGGCGTATGCCGCCGACCGCGATCAGGCGCTCGGGATCCTCCCGGACGTACTCGCTGACGAACTCGTTCGTCTTCTCGGCGTAGCCCATCACATCGGGCGCGACGTAGTTGATCAGGACGGCCCGTTCGATGCCGGCGGCGTCCATCCGGGCGAGGAGCCTCTTCGGTTCCCGCGCGATGCGGGGGGTCTCCCCGTCCATCCCCTCGAGGAGGCGGACGGCGTCGGGCCGCATCTCCCAGAACGGGGTGACGTGCACGTGGCAGTCGGTGACCCCCATCGCCCCTCCCCACGGCCCCTCGGATATAAGCCGGGGTCGCGGCACCCCGTCGGAGGGAGCATTTATCTCTCGAGCCACGGCTCCCCCGCCGATGGCGACGACGACCGCCCCGAGGAAGATGCCCCGGCTGCTGAAGGCGACGTACCTCGCCGACCAGGAGTACCTCCTCGAGGAGACCCGGGCGACGGCCCTGTTCTACCTGCCGGGACCGATCCTCTGGCTGCTCGTCTTCGGGGTCCTCGCGTGGATCACGGAGGCGGCCCGGCTCGGCTGGGCGGGACAGGTCCCCGGGTACACCCACCTGATCCACCGGCTCGGGGCGACGGACGAGCGGTACCTCGCGTACCTGCTCGCCCTCCTCTTCCTCATCGGGCTCCTCTTCCTGCTCGTTCGCTACCTCCGCTGGGTCCGGACGGTCTATGCCGTGACGTCCCGGCGGGTGATCGTCCAGAAGGGGATCTTCAGCCGCGACTTTGACGAGATCCCGGTCCTCCAGGTCCGGGGAGTGGACGTCCACCAGTCGATCGTCCAGCGGATCTTCGGCTTCGGAACCGTCCGCGTGAGCTCGGAGGGGGGCTCGCGGCTCGGGAACGAGGACTGGCGGGGGATCCCGAAGCCGTTCCGGTTCCAGAAGCTGATCGAGGACGCATCGCAGGGCTCGGGCCCGGCGGCGACCCACTAGGCCGGGTCCCCGGCGGCACCCCCGCCGCGGCGTTGCCGACGCCCCCCCGCGGGCACCGTTAAATCCGCCCGTCCGCCTCGCGGTGGCCGACGATGGCCGACGACTTCGACGTCATCGTGGTCGGGGCCGGCCTGGCCGGCGGCGCCGCGGCCCTCCGCCTCGCGCAGGCGAAGGCGAACGTGCTCCTGCTCGAGCGCGGCGCGGAGCCCGGCACGAAGAACCTCTCGGGGGGCGTTCTCTGGGGCCGCGACCTCGACCGGATTCTCCCCGACTGGCAGACCGAGATGCCCCTCGAGCGCCACGTCGTGCGCAAGCGGTTCGGCGTTCTGACCCCCGATGCGGCGGTCTCGTTCGACCTCGAGGACGAGGGCTGGAAGCGTCCGCCGTACGTCGCCCACACGGTCCTGCGCGCCCGGACCGACGCCTGGCTCGCGAAGAAGGCCGAGGAGGCCGGCGCGACCGTAGTCTCCTCCGTCCCGGTCGAGAGCCTGAACTGGGAGGGGCGCCGGGTCCACGGGATCGTCCAAGGCGGCGAGAAGATGACCGCCCCGATCACGATCCTGGCGGACGGGACGAACTCCCGCCTCACGCTCGGGACCCTGATCCGGCCGGAGGACCGGCTGCGGGGGGCCTCGACCGAGCTCGGGATGAAGGAGCTGTACCGCCTCGACCCGGGGACGATCGAGGACCGGTTCCAGGTCGGTCCCGGCGAGGGACACGCCGAGGAGTGGGTCGCCGGCATCTTCGCTCCGGGCGTGAAGGGCGGGGGGTTCGTGTACACGAACCGCGACACGATCTCCATCGGGCTCATCGTGCAGATCGACTCGCTCCTCGGCACCACCGTCCCGTCGCACGAGCTGATCGAGCGGTTCAAGGCCCACCCGACGATCCGCGCCCGGTTGCGGGGCGCCGAGCTCGTCGAGTACGGGGCGAAGCTGATCGGCTCGGGATGGGCCAGCCGGCCCGCCGCGTTCCACGGCGACGGGTGGATGGTCGCGGGCGATGCCGCCGGCTTCCTCTTCTCGAACGGCCTCGTGATCCAGGGGATGAACTACGCCGTCCGCAGCGGGCTCGAGGCCGCGGAGACCGCCCTCGCGGCCCGGGCCTCCCCGGGGGGCGCGACGGACCGGCTCGCCGAGTACGACCGGCGGCTCGAGTCGACGGGGATCCTCCCCGACCTCCGCGACTTCGCCCGATTGGACCGGGTGAAGTGGAACCCGCGCATCTACTCGGCGTATCCCCGGTTCGCCGCCGAGCTGATGCGCACGGTGATGAACGACACGGTCGGACCGAAGCGGCCGATGTGGAAGATGCTGCGCGCGGCGCAGAAGGCGGCCCGGATCCCCACGACGACCCTGCTGCGGGACGGCGTCGAGATCGCGCGCGACCTCTGACCGGCCGGCCCCCGCCCTAGGTCCCCCGGGCCCGGCGGACCTCGGCGGTGAGCGCGGGGAGGATCTGGAAGAGGTCCCCGACGATCCCGTAGTCCGCGACCTTGAAGATCGGCGCCGTGGCGTCGTTGTTGACCGCGACGATCACCCGCGAGCTGATCATTCCCATGAGGTGCTGGATCGCTCCGGAGATCCCGACCGCGATGTAGAGCTGCGGCGAGACGGTCTTCCCGGTCTGGCCGACCTGCAGGGTCGCCGGCCGCCAGCCGGCATCGGTGACGGCCCGCGACGCGCCGACCGCCCCTCCGAGCGCCGCGGCGAGCTCCTCGACCAGGCGGAAGTTCTCGGGGGCCCGCACGCCGCGCCCGCCCGAGACGACGACCGCGGCGTCCGTGAGCCCGGGGCCGGCGCCGGCGCTCGTCGGCTCGACGCCGGTGCGCCGCGCGGCCAGGAGCGGCGCCGGTATCTCCACCGCCGGGGCGGCCTCTAGCGTCGGGGACGACGGGCTTCCCGCGGGAGCGGCGAACGCATGGGGCCGGATCGCGACGACGCAGCGCGGCCCGTCCAGCCGCAGGGTCTCGGTCGCCCTTCCGCCGAAGACGGGGCGCCGGACCCGGAGCGCGGTGCCGTCGCGCACCACGTCGGTGGCGCCCGTGGCGGCCGTCGCGCTCCACCGGGCGGCCAGGCGACCCGCGAGGTCCCGCCCGAACGTCGTTCCCCCGACCAGCACCGTTCCGGCGTCGAGCGCCCGCGCCGCGGCCGTCGCCACGACGGCGATCGCCGCGGCCGGCGCGGTGTCGAGCCGCGCGTCCTCGCTGACCAGGACCCGTCCCACGCCGTGGGCGCCCAGCTCGGCAGCGGCGGCGCGAGACCGGCTCCCCGCGAGCAGGACGACGACCTCCCCCGGACCCGGGGCCAGGGTGCGCGCGACGCCGACCGCCTCGAGGGTGGACGGGACGACGCGACCGTCGTGGAGCTCGCCGACGACGAGGACCCCCGGACTCACGGGAAGACCTTCGCCTCCTCCTTGAGGAGCCGCACGAGCTTCTCGGCGGCCTCTTCCGGGGTCTTGAATTCGATCATCTTCGCCCCCGAGCGCGGGGGCGGGAGCTCGAACCGCTCGCCGATGCTGCGGCCGCCGTCGGCCGGGGTCGCGGGGACCTTCGCGATCGGCGCCTTGCGCGACTTGAGGATCGCGGGCAGCTTGGCGGTGCGCGGGTCGTTCCACGCCTGCTGGAGGGCGATCACGCACGGGAGGGGCGACTCCCACTTCTCCTGTCCGCCCTCGGTCGAGCGCTGGAACCGAAGACGGCCCGACGCTGGATCGAAGCGGAGGTCGACGACGGCGCCGAAATCGGGCGCGTCCAAGAGCTCGCCGAGCGCGGCGCCCACGAGCCCCTCCTCGTGGTCGCCCGCCTGTTTCCCGCACAGGACGAGGTCGTGCGGCACGGCCCGGACCGCGGCGGCGAGCGCCCGGGCGACCGCGAGCGGGTCGCTCGCGAGCTCTCCGGTCGCCTCGACCCACGTCGCGAGGTCGGCCCCGAGCGCGATCGACGCCCGCAGGACCTCCTCCGTCCGGGGGGCGGGTCCGCAGGCGACGACGTGCACCCGCGACCCGGGGGTCGCCTCCTTCAGCAGGAGGGCCTGCTCGAGCGCCGACTCGTCGTAGCCGGTGAGGACGAACTTGACCCCTTCCGGGTCCAGGGCCTTGCCGTCCGCGCGCACGCGGAGGCGCGTCTCCCCCTCAGGGACGGGTTTGACGCAGACGACGATCTCCACGGGGCCTCCCCGCGCCTAGGCGTAGCCGCGCAGGAGTTCGCGCGCGATCACGGTCCGCTGGATCTCGTTCGCTCCCTCGTAGATCTGGGTGAGCTTCGCGTCCCGCAGGAGCTTCTCGACCGGGTACTCCTTCATGTACCCGTACCCGCCGAACGTCTGGATCGCCTCGTCCGCGACGTGCAGCGCGGCGTCGGAGGCGAAGCACTTCGCGATCGACGAGTCGAGGGTCCCCTTCGCGCCGCGGTCGATCGTCCACGCGGCGAACCAGGTGAGCAGCCGCGCGGCGCGGACGGACTGGGCCATCGAGGCGAGCTTCATCTGGATCGCCTGGTGTTCGGAGATCGGCTTGCCGAACGCCTCGCGCTTGAGCGAGTACTTCGCCGCGTGATCGAGCGCCGCCTGGGCGATCCCGGTCGCGAGCGCGCCGATCGGGGTCCGGGTCATGTCGAGGGTGCGCATCGCGAGGGAGAACCCCCCTCCCTCGGGCCCGAGCCGGTCGGTGGCGGGAACGCGCACGCGCTCGAAGCGGACCGAGCCGGTCGACGACGCGCGGTGGCCCATCTTCTCCTCGTCCCGCCCGGGGGTCACTCCCTCGGCCGAGCGGGGAACGAAGAACGCGGTGATCCCGCGGTGGCGCAGCGCCGGGTCCACGGTCGCGAAGACGGTGTACAGCGACGCGTTCGGCGCGTTCGAGATGAAGCACTTCTCGCCGTCGAGGAGGTAGTGGTCCCCGTCCCGCTGCGCCCGCATGCGCAGCGCCCCCACGTCGCTCCCGGCCGACGGTTCGGTCAGGCAGAACGCGGCGAGGTGGTAGTCGGCGCAGAACGGCGGCAGCACGCGTTGCTTCTGCTCGTCCGTCCCGTCGAGCAGGATCGGCTCGAGGGCGAGGCAGTTCGCGATGATCGAGGTCGTCATCCCGCCGCAGGCGTAGGCGAGCTCCTCGACGATCAGGCACTGATCGAAGAGCCCGAGCCCGCTCCCCCCGAGCTCGGCCGGCACGTTGAGGTTCATGAGCCCGAGCTCGTGCGCCTTCCGGTAGATCTCCTCCGGGAAGCGACCGGCCCGGTCGCATTCGGCCGCGTGCGGGGCCATCTCGGTGCGCGCGAACTTCCGGGCCAGGTCGCGCAGGCTCTCCTGCTCCGCGGTCAGCGAGAAATCGGGCATTCCCAGGAGGTGGGCGCGCCACCGGGACGCGCTATATCACGGCTTGGGTCGTGGGGGGGTCGATGCGGTCCTCTCACCGTGCCGCTCGCCCTGCCGGGGAGCGCGAGCTGAGCGTAGGACGGTACGCTCGCCTCGATCGCGGCCGGCCGCACCGGGTCGGCGTCCCGGAGGTGGTCCTCGGGGAGGGGAAGAGCCCGGAGCACCTCGTCGGGATCCTCCGGGCCCTGCGCGCCCGGCGGCTGGGCGCGCTCGTCTCGCGACCGACGCCGTCCCAGCGGAGGACGCTGCGATCCCCGACGGGCCGGGGCCTCGGCGTCCGCGAGCTCGCGGGGGGCCGGCTCCTGCGCCTGCCGGGCCCGCTCGAGACCGCGTACCGGCACGGGGTGGTCGCCATCGTCACCGGCGGAACGAGCGACGTGCCCGGGGCGGAGGAGGCGCGGGCGCTCCTGCGGGAGCTCGGGGTACGGGTCGTGCACGCCTACGACGTCGGGGTCGCCGGGCTCCACCGCCTCCTGCGGTCGGTCCGCCGGCTGGAACGGCACCGGCCGGAGATCTACCTCGTGTTCGCCGGCCGGGAGGGCGCCCTCCCGACGGTGGTGGCGGGGCTGGTCCGGGCCCCCGTGGTCGGGATCCCGACCTCGGTCGGCTACGGGCGGGGAGGCCGGGGCGAGGCCGCCCTCGGCGCGATGCTGCAGTCGTGCGCCCCGATCGCCGTCGTCAACATCGACGCGGCGGTGCCCGCGGCGCTGTTCGCCGCCCAGCACTTCGCCCTTCCCCGGTCCGGGAGGACCGCCGAGCGGGGAACGGGACGCGCGCGGCGGTCCCCGCGAGCGTGACGGGGCGCCCCCGCGCGGTCGACCCGGGAGGTACGGGCGGATCACGGCCCCCCCGGGGGGCGCGAACCGCCGAGCCGGTCCGCGGCTACGGGTAGATGTCGATCACGGTGACGCCGAAGATCAGCGTCTGGCCGACGACTTCCCTGTTGAAGTTCTCCGTGTAGGTCCCGGCGCCGACGTCGATCGACGAGACGATGAAGCTCTTCGACGAGCAGACCGAGGTCGGCGAGTGGCCGAGCACGCGGCCGGTCTCCGCCGAGGTGAGCTCGTTCGTCAGGGTGAGGACGCCGCCCGAGATGTTGGTGACGGTGACCGGCCAGCCGCTCGGGCTCGCCACGAACCCGAGCGGAGGGAGGTTCTCGACGCTCACGCTGGTCGAGTTCGCGCTCAGGACCAGGTCCGGCCAGCCGTACACCGGGTCCAGGAACTCGGCCCCGACGGAGGCGGTCTCGTTCGGATAGTGGGTCGCGAAGCTCGCGGCCTGGATCGTCGTGACCACCGGCATACGGTAGACGAGCGGAGCGGAGACGAGGCAGCTCGCGTTCAGCGGTCCGTAGCCGAGCGTCGCCGTGATGTTGATCCAGTGGGTCTGGTTGCCCGTCATCCCGACCAGCCCCTGCCAGAAGCCGGCGACGACCGCTCCGAAGGTGGTGTTGTTGTAGGTGTAGCCGCCGCTGGGGGCGGTCGGCCCGACGTGGACGCCGAGCGGGGCGTAGGCGGACGCGTTGGCGCGGAACGCGAACTCGAGCGACTTCGGCCACGTCTGGTTGTCCGTCGCGACCGAGAGGAGCGACGTGTCGAAGACGCGCCCCTGTTGGGCGCCGCTGCCGAACTTGCCGATGTAGTTGACCGTCACGTTGTCGTTGAGGCTCACCGTGAGGGGCCCGCCCGCGGGAGCCGGGTGGTTCCGCACGTACAGGAGGCCGCCGACGACCGCCGCCACGACGAGGATCACGACCACGAAGAGGGTCATCACCCAGAATGAGGGAGGATGCTCGGCCATCGGTTACCTTCGGAGAGGGAGGGGGGTCAGCCAGTCGCTGGTCTCGTCATCGGATCGGAGAGACAGGTGTTCCTCATTCCCCCGAACCCCGAGCGCGGGGCGTATATATACGCTCCCGCGGCCGGTGCATCCCCGACGTCAGGCGCGGCGCAGCTTGCCGACGATCGGCTCCTCGAGGACGCCGCCCTCTTCGAGCCGGTTCAGCACCGCTTCCGCCCGGTCGCCTCGGACCCCGCGCTGGGCGATCCGTTCGAGGACGTCCGTGAGGTCCGCGTAGCCGTCGACCGAGTTGTCGGCGAGCTCGTCGACGAGGTCGAGGAACAGCGATTCGTCCCTCCGCTCCGCGGGCGTCGGCGGGGCGGCCGGCGCGGGCGGTGGGAGGTCCCGCGTGACCCGCACGGAGGGCGGCGGAGGCCCCGGGGCGGGACTCGGGCCGCTGTCGCCGGCGACCCGCCGGACGGCCGCGCCGAGCTCCCGGCGGAACGCCGCACGGTCGACGTTCGGATACCGTCGCAGCGACTCGCGGGCCGAACGGACCCAGGGGCCCGGAGCGCCGGCGCTCTGGAGGGCCTCGTCGGCGACCCCGGGCTCCTTTTCCATTCGCTCCATGAGATCGAGGCGATCGAGGGTCTGGCGGACGATGTCGGCGAGCACCGCGCGTTCCTCCGCCTCGGCGACCGCCCGGACCGCTTCGGCGCGGACCGAGACGTATCCGACGCCGTCCCGCCCTCGGTACAGGTGGACCTTCCCGACCACGATCGACGGCCTCGGCACCGGGACGGCCCTCAGCTGCGCCATCGCGCGCGGCTGGAACCCCCCGGCCGTCACCGGGACCGCCCCGGTGGGGTCCGTGAGCCGGGCCCTCCAGAACGTCGCCGGTTCGTCCCGGCCGATCGGTTCGGCGGGAGAGAGCGTGCCGGCGACGAGCACCCGGTTCATCCGCGCCCCGAACGGGCTGAGCACGTGCCCGACGGGCCGTTCTCCCTCGCCCTTCTCCTCCTCGAGCGAGCTCTCGAGCTCCCGCGCCGATACGCGCCAGGCCAGCTCGCGCAGCGCCATCACTCCCGGCTCCCGAGGCGGGCGGCGAGCTCCTCCGCGGTGGCCGCGAGGTCGATGTCGACGGGATCGATCGACTCCGGCACGATCGTGAGGCCGAAATCGTCGCGCGACGCCGGCCCCCGCACCCGGAGGCGGCGGCCGAGGAGCGCCTCGAGCATCTGTTCGGCGATGAGGGTCGGGTCGGGTTGGTCCTTGAGCCGCCGCAGCGCCTCGGCGAGCGTGACCCCCCACAGCTGTTCCGTCATCTCCCGCCCCGCGGCGACCGTCGCGCTCCCGGTCCCGTCGTCGAGCACGATCCGGGCCCGCAGGTCGGCGACGCCCTCCACTTGGCCATGGAGGCGGCAGATCCCGCTCGTGATCGCTCGACGGCAGGTCGGGCACCGGTAGACGACCCCGCTCGGGGGAGCGAGACCGATCACGATGCCGTCGAGGGCGACGACGGCCCCGCCGCCCTCGTCCTCGACGTCCGCGATGGGCCGGGGCGGCGCGCGCAAGAGCCCCGCCGGGTCCGGAAGGTCGGTCCGGTCGATCCGCACGACCGTGGTCCGCTCGTCCAGCACGAGCTGGGGACGACCCCGGAAGCCCCGGACGTAGCCCCCCGCGATGCGGACGGCCTCCCCGACCCGGAGCCCGAAGTCGCTCCACGCGGAGAGGGCGATCACCCCGCTCCGGTCGGCGACCAGTCCCTCGTGCACCACGCGACGTTCCTCCCCGACGCTGACGGTCCTCGGCGCCACCCGGGCGACCCGGACCTCGACCCGGAACCCCTCGTCCGACGGGCGAAGCTCGGCGACGGGCCGCAGGGGGCTCTCCTCGGTATCGACCTTCGGGAGCTCGACCTCCGACGCCGGAGCGACCCGGGTCTTCCATGTGAACGAGAGCTCGGGTCGGCCCCGGAACTCCCCGATCTCGGCGCCGGCGGCCCGCAGGACCGTGCCCCGGTCGATTCCCTCGGCGGGCGGGTCCCACCAGGTGAAGCGGACGGTCCCGGTCCCGTCGCTCAGCAGCCCCGACACTAGTGGGCGACGGCTTCCGTCCGACCGGCGCGTCACCTCGTGCCGGCGGAACGCGACGACGCGTGCCACGACCTCCACCGGTCCCATCGAGGGACGCAGGTCGCGCAGCCGGACCTCCGGGACGGTC
>Ga0181524_10001079_pt1 | contig 32077 bp, 27 predicted proteins | sample PEATcosm2014_Bin_34_FD_119761 | JGI IMG/M metagenome (GOLD analysis project Ga0181524, IMG submission 119761) | Peatland microbial communities from MTU Mesocosm Facility, Houghton, MI, USA - PEATcosm2014_Bin05_60_metaG | ecosystem: Environmental > Terrestrial > Soil > Wetlands > Peat | place... | reverse complement strand
GAAGAGGCCCAACAGCGGCATCGACAGCCGATCAACCTGCGCGCTTTGATCGATTCCGTCACGCTTGGCTACATGACCGAGCCCTTAGCGTGTTACGGCTGTGTTCTGGATGCGGATGGCGCCTCTGCTCGGCTGCCCGCGAGGGGCGTCGAACTCCAACACCGCCACGATGCCGTCCTGCACAGCCCGGGTCCCAGCCAAGGCCAACCGCAGCGATCCCGCCACCTGCAGGTTCACCTGCATGAGCGCCTGGCGGGCCACACCCACGGCGCGGACCTTCGGGGCTCTGAGCTGCGCCGGATCATAACTCATCTCGGCGCTGAGAGCGCGGATGCCTCCCGTGCCCGCTACCAACAGCGGAACGTCCACCCTGTGCCCGCGGCGCGCCGCCGCACGCCCGAGCCGAAGAGCCCCGCTCTCCCCCGTCCCGACGCTCAGCGCCTGAGCAGACGACGAGCTCGGTTGCCAGCTGCCGTTGCAGTCGCCAAACACCACGGCCGAGAAGTTCTGACTGCTCGCCTCGCTCAGCAGCGGTTGGTAACAGATGGCGCCGGGCTGACAAGTGGAACCCGGTTGCGGCTGGATGATCTGCTGGTTGGGAGCGGCGGCCGCGTCCGGCATAAAGGCCCAGTCCGAATTGCACGCCTGCGCCACGGGGAAGCGCGGTGTCAGGCCAACAACATGCTGCAAAATCAAGACGGCGTCGACGATGCCCACCGAGCCATCGCCGTTGACGTCGCACGCGAGGCGTTGGGGCGCGCTGAGCGTTCGGCTGCCCACCGTGGCCTCCAGCGTGTAGACGGCGTCGACGATGTCGACGGCGTTGCCGAAATCCCCCAGCTTCTGCGGTTGAACTTCCCAGTCTCCCACCCCGATTCCGGGGAAGCTGAACTGGCCGGTGGAATCGGTCTGCGTCACCATTGCGGCGGAGCCCGAACCTTGCGTCATGTCTTGCAGCTGCACGACGGCGCCGCCCACAGGCAGCGAGGGATTGCTGAAGTACACCACCTGGCCGGCGACTCCGACGATTGCGGTTGCGGTGGGCGGCGGAGATGAGCTCGGGGTCGGCGTTGGCGTGGCCGTGGCGCTCGGCGCCCGCGTTGGTGTTACAGTGGGCGTAGCACTCACTGGAGGTGTTGTCGCACTTGGGGTCGGTGTTGGCGAGCCGAGGAGCACGGCATCCACGGCTGCCAGCGCATCGACGCGACCGTAGCCGAAGGAGTTGTTCGGGATCGTGTCGCTCGATGTCTCTCCGCATGTTTGACTCGGGCTGACCGTGACGCCCGGGTTTGCCGTGCTTTCCAAGAGAGCCTTGGTTGTCGCGATGTCCCGCGCCAGCTGCGGCTGCGCCGACCACAGCAGCGCGACCACGCCGGCCACGTGCGGCGAGGCCATCGAGGTGCCCTGCATGCTGATGTAGGTGTTGATCGGATACGCGGAGCGAACATTGACGCCTGGCGCGGCGATCTCTGGCTTCATCCGCTCCGAGCCGTCCACCGTCACCGGACCGCGACTGCTGAAGTCCGCTAACGTGTTGGTGACGTCGTACGCACCGACGGAGAACGCCGAGGCATAGATCGGCGGCGGATCATTGACGCTGCCGCAGTTGGGGCCGGCGTTGCCTGCGGCCGCGACGACGAAGATGCCTGCGGCTTCCGCATTGCTGACGATGGTTTCGAGCGTGTTTGCCGCACAGCCCTCGCTCGGCGGGCAGCCCCAACTGTTGCTCATTACGTGCGGGCGCTTCGTTGGATCGGGGTTATTACCGCTCTGGTCGGTCGGGGCGATGAAGAATTGAAAACACTCGGTGTAACGTGCCGGCGTACCGTCACCGCGGTCCATGTTCCGGCAGCCGATCCACCGGGCGCCGGGCGCGACGCCGATATGGTTTCCCAAACCGTCGTCACCCGAGGTGGTACCGGTCGTATGCGTGCCGTGCCCATTATCATCGCACGGTGCGGGCGCGTCATTGCCGCAAGGGTTGCCGACGGCATCGTGGATGGCATCGTGCCAGTTGTAGTTGTGGTCCGCGCTGCTGCCGTTCCAGCCACGGTAGTGCGGCTGCAGTGCCGGATGGTCCCACTGCATGCCGGAGTCTTGCACCGCGATGACGATCCCCTGGCCTGTATATCCCATCGCCCACACCGCTGGCGCGTTGACGTCGCTGACGCCCCATTCGACGCCGGCAGTGCCGGTCATCGCCGGTTGAGCTAGAGTCGGGGGGTCATCTACACCGCGAATGGGCGCGTTCGACTCGATCATGCGCGTGTCGGTACGGACCGCGAGCGCCTCGACCAGATCGCGGTCCGCATCGACGACGAGCATGTTGGCGGCCCAGAACGCCCGATAATGGACGCGGCGGGCGCGTAGCCAACGGCGCAAAGGTAGCTGCGTTCGAGCGGCATGCGCCTTGAGTGTGCGGTACACATACCAGCCGCGGGCGTCTGGATCCGCAATGCCGTACACCACGCTCAGATCGGCCTGATCAACGAGCAACACCACCGCGGACGCGCGCCGCCCTTCGGCGGTGTCGGCTAATACCCGTGGATGAATCTTGCTCCGCCACGTCACGCCGGCCTCCGGCGCGTCAGCCGCGTGGCTCGAAGTGACAGTCGCGAGCACAGCGCCAATTGCCGCAACCCACCGCGCAAGTTCAGGTCTCATAATCCGATCTCACGTCGCAGCGTCTGCGTGGCTTCGACCCAATTGCCGACGTTACGGCGGCCATCAAAGGGAGAACTCCTTGCACGGCACGTGCCCATCTGAGGTAGTCCACACCACCTCATCCGTGGTGGTGTACGCGGAACCGTACTGGACTTCCTGCAACGCCGAAATGGCACCCATGCGCCGATTGTCGAGCAATAGGATGGATCCGTGCACCCATACGCCACACCGTCGACCAGGATCTGGGGGGTTCATTGCCACGGGATCATCGCTGGTCCTCCACTGGCTTTTTCTTGCCCTTTGACCGGCTGATTCCGTTTCCCCGCTGCGGCCGCAGTTACAACGGCCCCACGCGCAGTGTGATGCCGCCGTCGACGGCAATCGCCTGCCCGGTGATGTTTTCGCCGTCGGCGCTGCTGAGGAATACGGTGAGCTTGCCGATGTCTTCTGGCATCTGTTCGCGGCCGAGCGGCACACCGCGCTTCACGTGATCGAGGAAGATGTCCCGCGGCTCCATGTCGGCGTACTGTGGCAAGGTCATTTTCAACATCATCGCTACCATCTCCTAGGCGCGCGTCCACAGATACCCCGGGCAGATCGCGTTGACGCGGATGTTGTGCGCCGCCAACTCCAGCGCCAAGCTCTTGGTAAGCGAGATGACGCCGGCCTTTGCCGCCCCGTAGGCCGGGATCTGCACGGTGGCGATGAGTCCGGCGATCGACGCGATGTTCACGATCGAGCCGCCCCCGCGCTGCTGCAGATGCGGGATGGCTGCCTTCGACATGGCAAACGTGGTGCGCAGGTTGGTCGCGATTTGATCGTCCCAGCCCGCCTGATCGATGCGGATGAACGGATTGCCGACCGAGGTCATACTGCGTTCGCCGCCTCCCCCAGCGTTGTTAACTAGAATGTCGAGCCCGCCGAAACGCTGCACCACCTGTTCCACCGCGGCGTTCGCCTGCCCTTCCTCGGACGCGTCGGCGGCCAACCCGATCGCCCCACCCGCAAGCTGGGCCGCAGTGGCCTCGGCTTCCGGGCCGTCAACATCGATCAACGCCAAGCGCGCGCCTTCCGCCGCCAGGCAACGCGCGATGCCTGCGCCGATGCCGCGCGCTCCGCCGGTCACGATGGCTACTCTGTCTTTGAGTCGCATGAGAGTCCTCCAATGTCGGTCATGCACCCCTCTCCCCCACTCCCTCGCTACCTTGTCAAGATCCAGCCGCCGTGATGTGTCCAGCGGCGGAAGAATTCGCGCAACGCCGTAGGACCCCGAACAGCTCGGCGCTGGATTTGCGGAATATTTGTCAGATAAGAGGAACGGCAGAGGATGCGATGAGCGACGATCGTACACCTATATTGATTGGCGCCGGCCAGTTGACGCAGCGCGATGTCGATCCAGCGGCGGCGAGGGAGCCGCTCGAGATGATGGTCGAGACGGCGCGGCGGGCGGAGGAGGACGCGGGGGCGGATGCGCGCTTGCTGCGGCAAGTCGATTGCGTGGCGGTGGTCAACGTGCTCGCTTGGCGCTACGCTAACGCGCCGCGGGCGCTCGCCGAACGGCTGGACGCAGCGCCTCGGCAAGAGCTGTACACTACCGTTGGTGGCAACACGCCGCAGTGGCTGGTAAACGAGACGGCGGCGCAGATCGCGGCCGGCCATGTGCGGCTGGCGCTGCTCGCCGGGGCCGAGGCGATGCACACCATGTGGCGAGCGCGGCGCGCGGGCGTCGAGCTGAGGTGGAGCACGCATGGCGCCGGTGCTCCCACCGTCGTCGGCGATGCACGGTTGGGGACGAGCGACCATGAGATGAACCACGGCCTGCAGATGCCGACGCAGATCTATCCCTTGTTCGAGAATGCCCTGCGCGCACATTACGGCCTCAGCCTGGCCGCGCATCGCGAACGGCTGGGCCTCCTGTGCAGCCGTTTTTCCACAGTCGCGGCGCAGAACCCGTACGCCTGGTTCCGCCAGGCACGTACGCCCGCCGAGATCGCTACCGTCACCGCCGACAATAGGCTGATCGGGTTCCCGTACCCCAAGTACATGAACGCCATCATCGACGTCGATCAATCGGCCGCCGTGCTCATGACCTCCGTCGGCACCGCTCGGGATCTCGGCATCGATCCGTCGCGGTGGGTGTACCTCAGGGGCTGCGGCGATGCGCGTGATCTGTGGTTCGTCACCGAGCGTGCGAACTACTACAGCTCACCAGCTATTCGCATAGTTGGCCGACAAGCCCTTCGGATGGCGGGCCTCGACATTTCGCAAATCGATTACTTTGATCTGTACAGCTGCTTCCCGTGCGCCGTGCAGATCGCCCGCGACATGCTCGGCATTGCGCAAGACGATCCACGCCCGCTCACCGTCACCGGCGGACTCCCCTATCATGGGGGCCCGGGGAACAACTATACTATGCACGGCATCGCCACCATGATGGAGAAACTGCGAGCAGCCCGCGGCACCAAGGGCCTGATCAGCGGGCTGGGCTGGTACATGACCAGGCACTCGATCGGCATCTACGGCACCGAACCGAACCCCGGACCGTGGACGCGGCCGGACCCGGAGATCTACCAAGCGGAGATCGATCGCCCTCCGCACCCCGAGCTCGTCATGGAGCCCAGCGGCAGAGCCGTGATCGAAACGTACACGGTCTTTCACGACCGCGACGGCCAACCGACCAAGGGCATCGTCATCGGCCGCTTGCAGGACGGGCGAAGGTTTGTTGCCGACACACCGGACGACCGCCTCGTCCTCGAAGCATTGACGGCGCGCGAGGCCATCGGCACCGCCGGCACAGCGTCATCGGGTGGCGGTCTCAATCGTTTCGAGCCGGACTGACTCGATCGTTGACCGCCTTTTTCAGATCGCGGATTCATTTTCATCCACACTCAGCACTAAACACATGGAGGTCGAGAAATGGCAAGTCAGCCACACACGTATGAAACCACCGTCGAGTGGACGGGCGAGCTGCGCGGAACGCTGTCCGCTCCCAAACGGCCGATCGTGTCGATCGGTACACCGCTGGAGTTCGGTGGCACGGACGACGTGTGGTCGCCGGAGCACCTTTGCGTTGCGGCGGTGAACGCCTGTATGATGGCCACCTTCCTCGCCATCGCCACCAATTCGAAGCTGCGCTTCAGCAAGTATTCGTCAACGGCGGTCGGGACCCTGGAACAAGTCGATGAGGAGAGCGGACCGGTGATCTCGCGGATCGTCGTGAAGCCGCGGCTGACCATCGGACCGGATGTCGATCGAGGGCGGGCGCAACGCATCCTCCACATGGTCGCAGAGCGCTGCTACGTTTCCAACTCGATGACGTCCGAGGTGACGCTCGAACCGGAGATCGTGGTCGAATGACCGGTGTAGGCGGGTGAAGGGATAGCGGCTTCCATGTCACAGCGGCAACACTTTGCGCGTGGCGCCGGCGTCGCGGTTCCCCTCTTCTCGTTGCGCGGTATCCACGACCTCGGTAGCGGCACCATCCTCGACCTGATCCCCTTCATCGACTGGCTGGACCGCTGGCATCAGCGCGTGGCGCAGCTGTTGCCGCTGAACGAGGCCGCTCCCGAGGAGGCCAGCCCATACAACAGCGCGAGCGCCTTTGCGTTCGACCCGGGGTACATCTCGGCCCCCCAGGTCGTTGATGTCACGGTAAGTGAGCCGGCGCGGGAGTGGCTCGAATCCCGCGCCGTGCAGCGCCGGGTGCGGCGCTTGCGGCAGTCGCGTTGGCGGCATCGCAAGGTTTCGTACGGCCTGACGGTGCGCTTGCTCGAGCTCGGGTTCGCGCACTTCGAAGCGGTCGCCTCGGACGAACGCAAGGCCGGATTCGAGCGCTTCTGTCGCGCCCAGGCTTGGTGGCTGGACGATTTTGCGCTCTTCCGCGCCCTCAGAGAATTGTACGCGGGAGCCACCTGGGAGACGTGGCCGGAGGAGTTGCGGTGGCGCGACCCCGAAGCGCTGCGCCAGGCAGCGGGGCAGCTCACGCCGCGGATCCGGTTCGCCCAGTACCTGCAGTGGATCGCTGCCGAGCAATGGCAGCAAGTGCGGGCGCACGCGCGCCGGCGCGGCGTGCTCATCAAGGGCGATCTGCCGTTCGTCTGCGGGCGCGACAGCGCTGATGTGTGGGCGCAGCCCGAGCTGTTCGACTTGAGCAGCTCGGCTGGCGCACCGCCCGACGATTTCAGCGCCAGCGGGCAGGCTTGGGGCCTGCCGCTCTACAAGTGGGACGAGATGCGGCGCCAGGATTACCGCTGGTGGCGCTGGCGAGCGCGCCAGGCTCGGGAGCTGTACGAGCTCTTCCGAATTGATCACGTCATCGGGCTGTACCGGACGTACGCCATGCCGCTGTGTGAGGGCGGCACCGCGGGCTTCGTCCCCGCGGACGAGCGCGAGCAAATGGCGCAGGGTCGCGCCCTGATGCGTGCCATCCTGGAAGAGACAGGTGGCATGGCCGGCGTGATCGCCGAGGACCTTGGGACCGTTCCGCAATGGGCGCGCGAGTCCCTGAGCGAGCTGGGAATCCCCGGTTACAAAGTGCTCCGCTGGGAGAAGCGCGACGGCAGGTATATCGATCCGCGTTCGTACCCCTTGCTCTCGGTCACAACCAGTGGCACGCACGACACCGACACGCTGGCGAGGTGGTGCGAGGCGCTCGCCGACGATGAGCGACTGATTCTGTGTGGCTCCCTCGGTCTGAACTCAGCACTCAGCACCCTTCGAGCAGGCTCAGGACAGGCGCCCCACTCGGCACTAATCCCCGCGCTGCTGCAGCGCCTCTACGAGGCCGGCTCGGTGCTGACGATCCTTCCGATCCAGGACCTGTTCGGTTGGCGCGAACGGGTCAACCTGCCCGCAACGATCGATCACTACAACTGGGCGTACCGCCTGCCGGTTGGAGTTGACGAATTGGATCACGTGCCGGCGATTCGTGAGCGCATGGAGACGGTTCGCGAGATGATCGATGCGAATGGGAGAAACGTGGTCGTGAGCCGTGATTCGTGATTCGTTGATCGTCCCCTTGGACCCTCGAACCCTTGAACCCTGCTCTCGGTCCTACCAGGCATACGCTTCCGGAGCCTGTCCTCCCGGGCCGGGCCAGATCTTGTCCAGCTTCGTGAGTGCATCCGGCGAGAGCTTGATCTCCAAGGCCCGCAAGCTGCCGGTAAATTGTTCCATGGTGCGTGGCCCGACGATCGGAGCCGTGACCACCAGGTTGTGCAGCAGCCAGGCGATGGCGACGTCCGCCGGCTGCTCGCCCAATTCGCGACAGAAGCTCTCGTACGCTTCCAACTGCGGGCGCTGTGTCACCGCCGCCTTCTGGACGCGGTCCCCCGCGCGCCGGCCCTCGGTGATCTTTTGGAGGATGCCGCCGAGCAGACCGCCACCCAGCGGACTCCACGGTATCAAGCCGATGCCGAAGGCGGCGCACACCGGGATCACTTCCAGTTCGATCGTACGCGCGTTGAGGTTGTACAGGCTCTGTTCCGACACGAGACCCATGAAGTGTCGCTGCGCAGCCAGGCAGTTTGCCTGCGCGATGTGCCAGCCGGCGAAGTTGCTGCTGCCGACGTAGAGCACTTTGCCCTCGCGTACCAGTTGTTCCATCGCTTGCCAGATCTCTTCCCAGGGTGTGTCGCGGTCGACGTGGTGCATCTGGTAGAGATCGATGTGATCCGTGCGCAAACGTTGCAGGCTCTCTTCGCAGGCACGCCTGATGTGGTACGCGGAGAGCCCACGTTCGTTCTCGCCGTCGCCCATACGGCCGTACACTTTCGTGGCCAGCACGATGCCCTGGCGCCGGCCGCTGCCCTGGGCCAGCCAGCGGCCGACGATCTGCTCGGTGACGCCCTCTCCGGTCTTCCAGCCGTAGACGTTCGCGGTATCGAAAAAGTTGATGCCCAGCTCTAACGCTTTATCCATGATGGCGAAGCTGTCCGCTTCGTTCGTTTGCGGGCCGAAGTTCATGGTGCCCAAACACAGGCGGCTGACTTTCAGGCCGGTGCGGCCAAGTTTTACGTATTCCATGCGGACCTCCCCAATCGGTGCAGGTATCACTGAGATTCATTCTATCGGAAGGTCCCCGCATCTGGCCACAACCCGATGCGTTGACGGCACCGCCAGCGCCGAGCGCCAGAACAGTTCCACCGTTTGTCGGGATTCACTCGCTGCGGTAAAAGTATTCCGCACGGCTGCCCGCAGCACGTTCGGGGGTGGAGTGGCACGTGGTACAGTGGTTGATGCGGAGAGGCGAGCGTGACGAGACCCGGTATGCGCATTGCGGCAATTGACGTCGGCAGCAACTCCATCCACATGGTGATTGCGCAAGTGGAGGCCGACGGGCGGTTCACCGTCCTCGATAGTGCCAAGGAGATGGTGCGGCTGGGACGACACACGCTGACCACGGGACACCTGTCCGCAGACGCGATGGACGCCGGCGTACGCACGCTGGCGGCCTTTCGCACGCTGGCGGAGCGCAAAGGCGTCGTGCGCTTCAGTGCCGTGGCCACCAGTGCCGTGCGTGAGGCGAGCAACGGCGGCCATTTCATTCAGCGCGTGAACGACGAGGTTGGGCTGCGCGTGAAAGTCATCCCTGGGCGCGAGGAGGCCCGGCTGGTGTACCTCGGTGTGCAGCACGCCATCGATCTCCGGCGCGATGCCGCGGTGATCGCCGACGTCGGCGGCGGCAGCGTCGAGCTGATCTTGACCGAAGAGGGGCGCGCCGCGGCGCTCCACAGCGTGAAGCTCGGCGTCGCACGGCTCAGCGAGCGCTTCGATGTGAGCGATCGCCCCTCGGGGAAGGAGCTCGCCAAGTTGGAAGCATACTTCCGCGAACAGCTGGATCCCATTCTCGGCCGCTTTCGTCGTCGCAAGGTGCGCCGCGTCATCGGCACGTCCGGGACGATGCTCAACCTCATCTCGATCGCCGGCTACCAGCGCGGCGAGCCGCCCAACGGGCACCTAAACAACTTCACCATCGGCGCCGACGAAGTGGCGCGCGTGCGCCGCCTGCTGGTCAAGGCCGACCGCGATGAGCGGCTGCGGGTCAAGGGCCTCGACGGCAAACGCGTCGATCTGATCGTAGTGGGCGCGTGCCTCGCCGACTTCATCATGCGCCGGCTCGCGGCGAAGGAGTTGGTCGCCTGCACCTGGGCCCTGCGCGAGGGTGTCTTGCTGGATTTCCTGGCCCGCCACCGCAAAGGCATCGAGGAAACCCAACGCTTCGCTGACCCGCGTCGCCGCAGCGTGGCGCGCCTAGCCCGCCATCTCGGCGAAATCGGCATGCACGGCGAACACGTCGCCCGTCTCGCGCTACAGCTGTTCGATCAACTCGCCGCTGTTCTCGCGCTTCCAGCCGAGGCGCGCGAGTGGCTCGAGTTCGCCGCGATGCTGCACGATGTCGGGCATCACATCGCGCACAAAGACCATCAGCGCCACTCGTATTACCTGATCACGCACGGTGACCTGTTGGGTTTCCAGCGCGCCGAGGTGGAGATCATAGGGCAGATTGCCGGGTACCATCGCAAGGCGGTGCCGAAAGAGTCCGACGAGTTCTTCGCCGCCCTGTCCAAATCCGAGCGACGGATCGTGCGTGCCGCCAGTGCGCTCTTGCGTATCGCCGACGGGCTCGACCGCAGCCATTACGGCGTCGTCCGCGACGTCGGCGTGACGCGCCGCGGTCACCGTCTCACCCTGGGGTTGCACACCGACGGTGACGATGCCGAGTTGGAAACCTGGGAGGCCCGGGCGCGTGCTGGGTTGTTGCAAGAGCTGCTCGAATGCGGCATTGATTTCCGCATCGTCCCACGGAGCGAGAACCGTCATGCTGACCAAGCCGCATCCGTATCCGGGTAAACTCATCGTTGTCGAAGGCATCGACGGCTCCGGCAAGTCCACCCAGCTCACTCTGCTCCACCGTTGGCTGGTCTCCCAAGGGCACAAAGTGTTCTTTACTGAATGGAACTCGTCGGCGCTGGTGCGCCGGGCTATGCGGCGGGGCAAGAAGAAAGACCTGCTCACACCGACCACGTTCAGCCTGCTGCACGCCGTCGATTTTGCCGACCGGCTGAACTACAAGATCGTGCCGCCGCTGAAGGCCGGTATGATCGTCCTCGCCGACCGCTACGCCTACACGGCCTTCACGCGCGATGTCGCCCGCGGCGTGCATCCGGAGTGGGTGCGCGGGGTGTACAGTTTCGCGCCGCGCCCGGATCTGGCGTTCTACTTTCGCGTGCCGATCGACGTCGCACTCGACCGCTTGTTGGGCGGCCGCGCCAAACTCAAGTACCACGAAGCGGGGATGGACGTCGGACTGAGCCGAGATCCGCAGGAGAGCTTCCGCCTGTTTCAAGGCCGGGTGCTCGAACTGTACGAGACGCTCGTGCTGCAGTTCGACCTGAAAGTGATCGACGCCATGGGCCACATCGATAGCCAGCAGCACATCGTCCGCCGCATGGTGGCCCGCAGCCTGCGTGACTATGCCGGCACGGTCGCCGAGGTCGCCATCAAGGCCCTGCACCGCGCCTGACCAACATGCCGACAGCTCCGAAATCATTTTACGGCTACGGCATTCCGTATCTCAAGGTTGACAACTTGCCGGGCAGCCTCATCGTGCTCGAGGGGACCGACGGCGCCGGGCGCTCGACGCAGATCGAGCAACTGGTCCCATGGCTCGAGGTCGAGGGCTACGCCGTGGCGCAAACCGGATGGACGCGCTCGCCGCTGCTTTCCGACACCATCGACGAGGCTAAGGCGGGCCATGAGCTGACGGTGACGACGTTCAGCTTGCTCTACGCCGCCGATTTCGCCGACCGCCTGGAGAACGAAATCATCCCGGCGCTGCGCGCCGGTTTCATCGTGGTGGCGGATCGCTACATGTACACCGCGTTTGCACGCAACGCGGTGATGGGGGCCGACCGGCACTGGACGCGACAGCTGTTCGGATGCGCGCTCGTTCCGGATCTCGTGCTCTACCTGAAGATCGACGCCGAGCATCTCGTGCCGCGCGTGCTCGAAGGCAAGGGCATGGACTACTGGGAATCGGGCATGTACCTGGCGCTCGGTAGCGACATCTTCGACTCGTTCCGGCGCTATCAGTCGCGGCTGATCCGCGAGTACAATCGTCTGGCGCAGGAGTTCAAATTCATTACCGTCGACGCCCGGCGGCCGATCGAGACAATTCAGGCCCAATTGCGCCACCGCATTTCCGCCCACCTGCGGGCAAGAAACCATCCGACGGTGCCCCCGGGCACGCCGCCAGTGGCGGACACCGACTGAACGGTTCGATCGCGGTGTCGAGACCTATCGCGATCCGGACCGTGGCGAGACGGTGGAGCTGCCGAGCAGCTACAACAACGCCTGGTACAACGGCAGCATCAACGAGTACATCGTCACCGACAGCCAGCTCTACAATCCCAACCTGGAAGCCAGCGGGAACTGGACGAAGCTGGAGAAGGGCGAATAACTTCGTGACAAGCCGTCCACGCTGCGGGATGGGGGAAAAGCGCCAACTTCGCGCGGCTCGGCCTAATTGAGAAGGGCGTGATTCCGCACGGCAGGGACGCGGCGGGGACATCGATCCGCTGGCTGAGGGCGCTGGCCGTGAGGTCCTCGGGATAGCCTCGACGATGCTGGGCGCCAGAAAGCCCACCCGCATGAGGCGCCACACGGTGGGCGAGATTGCCCGGCGGGAGGGGGTCAGCGACCGGTACGGACTGCGCCCGGCCCGCAAGCAGACGGACATCGACCGCACCGTCGCCCCAATATCCGCCCCGCTGTGGCTGGTCTGGCGAGCGCCCTCCACCCGCTCTGCGCCGGCTTTGACGGCTGGGGCGAAGTGTGACCGCCGCATCGGTTGTCTGACTCGCGCCCAATGGGTACTCTCTCGGTGGGAGCTGTTCCTATGGCAGATGAGAGTCGATGGAAACTCACCCGTCGTAAAGTCCTCACGGGCGCCGCCACAATTGCCGCGGGTGGAGCCGCGGTGGCCGCGTGGAAAAATAGCACCTACCTCTTCCTGATGCGCAAAGCACCCAGCGAAGCCCCGCACGCCGACCCGGCCTGGCAGGGTTCCACGGTCCGCGCCTACCGCCCGCTCGGCAACACCGGCATTCACATGTCCGACATCTCCTTCGGCGGCGCCGGCATATCGGATTCCGACGTCGTCACCCGCGCCGTCGAGCGCGGCATCAACTACTTCGACACCTCGCCTGACTACAGCAAGACGGGCAGCGAACAGGTGATCGGCAAAGCCCTCAAGCCGCACCGCCACAAGGTTTTCCTCGCCTCCAAGTTCTGCACTGCCGACGGCCACCTGCCCAAGGACACGCCCGTTCCGGACATCATCAAAGCGGTGGAAGGCAGCCTGCAGCGCCTGCAGACCGACTACCTCGACGTCTGTATCATCCACGAGGTGAACGACCTCGACCGGCTCATGGCGCCGACGTTCCACGAAGCCTTCGATCGCCTCAAGGAGCAGGGCAAGGTGCGCTTCCTCGGCGTCAGTAGCCACACCCCCAACCTCGAAACGGTCATGCGGCACGCCGTGGACTGCGGGCGCTTCAACATGATGTTGGTGGCGTACAACTTCAACAACTGGCCGGACCTGCACACGATCTTTCACGACGCCAAGCAGCGCGGCGTCGGCGTCGTCGCCATGAAGACCCTCAAAGGCGCGTCCGCAACCGTGCTGAAGAACTTCGCCGACCCGTCGCAAGCCTTCAGTCAAGCGGCGTTCAAGTGGGTGCTGAGCAATCCCGACGTCAGCGGTTTGGTGGTGTCGATCCACGACTTCAATCAGATCGACGAGTACCTGTACGCCTCCGGACAGCCGCTCAAAGACGCGCACGTTGCACTCCTCGAGCGCTACGACGCGCTCATCGCGCATGACTACTGCCGCCCCGGCTGCGGCGCGTGCTTGGAGCACTGCCCGTACGACGTGCCGGTGAACGATATCTTCCGCTACGCCATGTACTTCGAGAATTACGGGCAGAAACACGGCGCGAGGGAACGCTACGCGGCGCTGTCGGCCGACCACAATGCGTCGCGCTGCCTGAGCTGCGCCGCGCCATGCGCCGCCGCCTGCCCATTCGATCTCCCGATTCGCGACAAGCTGCTGCACTTCCACACGATCCTCACCACCTGACGGCCGCCGGCAGCAACCGAGCCCGCTTCCCATGACGAAGACGGTGCCCCCTCACTGCCACCCTCCTCCTGCTGCGAACGCGGGTTTTCGTACGGGGCTCATTCCCTCTCGCGGCCGGCCAGGGAGCGAAGCCCCCAGACGGTGAGCTTGGAGAGGAGAAGCATCGCAGGACCATGTGAGGTTCCCTCGGTAATGGCAAGCGTTGACGGGAGCGCCGGATGCGTCCGACGCGCAGGCAACCGATCTTCGGCTCAAATTGCGGCGGATGAGGTTTTGGCGAGGCACACCTGCGCAGCTCAGCCCGACAACTGGTCCAGCAGGCGCGCCGGCAGCCCCCGCGCCTTGATCTCCAGCAGCAGCTCCAGCAGCCGACGGTCCCGAACGTTGGCGCAGAGACGATCGCAGCGTGCGTGGTCCTCGACGCTGGCGCAATGCTGGCGGCATTCCTCGGCGCCGAAGTACCACGGCACGGACGGATCCAGCTCTGGCTCGTCGAGCAGGTGCCGCAGCCGGCTGGCCAGCACCGAGACGCTGCTGCCGCAGGCGTGCTCGAAGACTAACAGGTTGGCGTGCGGCGATCCCGGCTCGCCCTGCAGCCCGAGCAGGCGCACGCGGTCGTCGAGGAGGAAATCGCCCCACCGCGGCCAGGCACAGCGGCAGGATCCACATACCTTGAAGCAGTCGTCGTCCGTCACTAGCCCGGAAGAATAGCAGGTTGACCTGGCGCCCACATCCCCTGGGGCGGGCACGCCTTTTCTCGCGGCGACATCTTGATGGTAAGCGAGGTGTTGCTAGCCGAGTTCCGCAAGCTCGGCGTTACCGTTATCGCGGCAGACTCGGGGGACCGACTTGACGGCCGGCTACGACGACGCGACGCGCGTCTTGATTCGGCAAGTCCTCGGCGCCGTCGCGCAGTTCGAGAAGAGCGTCATCGTCGCCAAGCTCAAGGCCGCGCGGATACGCAAGCGGCGGGAGACGGGGCGGTGCGAGGGGCGGAAGCCGTTCGGGACCAAGCCGAGGGAAGCCGAGACGCTCGCCTTGATCCGGAAGCTCTCCCGCAAGCCGCGGGGCGGCAAGGCTCTCGTTCGACGCGATCGCCGCGCGACTCAACGCAATGGGTGTGGCGTCAAGGACGGGGAAGACGTGGGCCGGGGCGACGGTCGATGAGATGCTCAAGCGGACGAGCTAGACGTCGTCCAGCCCCGTCCAACCGTCCTCCTGCGCACGTTGATACGCCTGATTGTAGGCTCGAGTCCTGATTGAGACTACAGGCAAGTCCGGGGTTCTCGCTCAATCCCCCCGCGCGAGCGGCCGACCGAGGAAGCATATCGCGTCGCGATACATCTGGCGGCCGTTTCGTCGAATCCGTATCCCCCGAAAACGGTAAACGTCCGTTGTCAACTCCCGCCAGCGCCTGCTGCGGCGCAACGACATTCCACCGCGGCGCAGCTTCCGGGCGAGCGCAACAGTGGCTTGCTCGCGCGGCTCCGGGTCAAAGATCGCGGCAATGATGGCTCGCTCGTTCGGGAAGGCGGGTCCGAGAGAGGTGTGAGCGACGTCCCCTGCCGCTCAACGCGCCTCAACCCGCCTCGAGCGCGAATTCCTGAACGTCGAACCAGAAGCCCAGGCCCTGTACGGCATCGAGCTCGCATTGGACCACGGTGAGGTGGCCCGCCTCGATCTCCAGGAACGGCTCGAACAGGACGCGCTCGTCGGCGCCGAGCTTGTCGACCATGCCGGTGTAGAAGCTGCAGGCCTCCTTCTCCATCTGCAGCGCGGTCTTCAACAGCTCGATGTCATTCTTGTCGCCGACACGGCGCGTGGCGATCTTGCGATGTCTGTCCAGGGCTTCCTTGACCCACTTGGGCGTGGGCAGGATGGACTTGAGCGGGGTCGGCCGGACGTGGCCGGTGCGGGTCCATTCGGCCAGCATCGCGTTGAGGAAGTCGACGTGTCCCTGCTCCTCGCGCGCCAGCGTCGCGAACACCTTGCTGCCTTGCGGATCGCGGATGGCCTTGGCGCCATTGGCGTAGTGGTCGCGGACCTTGTGCTCAAACTCCAGGGCCAGATTGAGGGCTTTGTCTAATTTCACGGGGTGCTCCTTGTCGAGGCACCAAGCTAGCAGAAGCGCAGCGCAGACCACAATGGTGGCAGCCCCGCCGCCTCGGGTGGGGCCGGCCCAGGTGTGTTATCACAACCACTGATCCGCGCTCGCCTCGCGCAGCTGCTGGCTGACCCATGCCGCGGTGGGATGCGCCGTCACGTTCACGTGCAGCACTTTACGCCGCGCGTGCTGAACGACGAAGAGCACGTAGAGGAGCCGAAAGGTCAGCGTGGGAACGGTGAAGAAGTCCATCGCCGCGAGCACCTCGCGGTGGTTGTCGAGAAAGCTCTTCCAGGATGCCCCGGGTAGGCGCGGTGGGCGTGACCTTCGAACATACCGGGAGACCGTCCGCTCGGAGACGCGAAAGCCGAGCTTCACCAGCTCCCAATGAATCCGGGGCGCGCCCCACCGATTCTCCGTGACCATGCGGTGGATGATATCACGGAGCTGGGCGTCGGTTCGGGAGCGGCCGGGCTTACGCAAGATCCGGCGCCAATACGCACGATACGCACGGCGGTGCCAGGCAACCACGGTGGCGGATTTGACGATCACCAGGGACCTGGCCCAGTCGGTCCACACCGCGCGCAGGGCGACCCAGAACAGGCGGTCGGTCGGGAGGAGCCGTGGACGGCGATTGCGGTGCACCAGGGTGGCGAGTTGGTGGCGCAGGGCGAGATTATCGAGGACGAGGGCCTGTCGCGAGCGCGCCAGGGAGCGAAGCCCCCAGAGGGTGAGCTTGAGGAGGAAAAGCATCGCCGGACCATGCGAGCTTCCCTCTGTAATGGCGAGCGTCGACGCAAGCGCCGGATCCGTACGAAGCGCAGGCGACTGATCGTCGACTTAAATTGCGGCGGATGAAGTTTTGGCGAGGGACAACAGGCCTCGCCTCACCCCCTGCGGAGACTGAGGCGTTACGCCCCTGAATAGAATTAGCTGGGAAGCCTCGCACAAGAATGGTATTATCACGTTAAAGGCGCGCTCCAAGCCGTTTCTGTCGCGCTGTGTTACGCGGCCAGACTGTGGTGCAGGAGTAGAAGGGCGGCGATCTGCGATGAGATTCCGAACGATGGGATCGATGCTCATCATTGGGGTGTTTGTCGCGCTGTCGTTTTCGGTAGCGACCGCACTTCCGTTGTGCCCTTCGGGCGGGGCGGCCCTGACGATCAACGTGGATAACCCAACCGGGGCGCCGCAAGCAATCCGCTTCAGGGGGAGCGTGCTGACTGCATCCTGTTCGGGCGGCAAGGCCAGCTTCGACCAGACTGTCACGTGTGGCGCGGGCGCGAGCGACTGCATTACCGTTACGGGACTCGGATCGGGTATTTGGAAGCATCGGATCAGCGTGGGGTCTCAGGACCAGTACCAGAAGAGCATCCTCGTCGCGGCCGACCCAACTCCGAACACCCTCTCTTGGGTGGTGTTCAGGACAGCCCTCACCGTCGATCGGACCGATGATGTGACCTCGAATCCGACGCCACAATGTCCCAGTCCCCCAGGACTGCACACGTGCACGCTGCGTGAGGCCATGTCCGCCGGTGACACCGCACCTGCTCCGCTGCTCGTGCAGTTTGATCCAAGCGTCTTCTCTGCCGGTAAACCAACCGTCGTTCAACTCACTCAATCACTCGACCTACCCATCGCCGGTTACGGGATGATGGTTGACGGGACGGACCCGACGGGCAATCCGACCTTTCGCGGGGACCCGTTCTATCGGGTGGTGAGACTTCCCAGCGGGTCGGCGGTCATTTTCTCGAACCAGCTCGCCCGTTTGGCGGGGCTGTTCCTCCAACGGCCGACCTTAGCGAACGGCGACAGCCCGGGTGACGTGGTAATTTTTTTGGGCAACGCGGCCCAGCAGAATCTCGTGGTCAACTGCAAGGTCGACGGTGGCGGCGGTCGGCTGACGGACAAGTCGGTGGGGCAAGATTGCATCCAGGGCATCGCCGGCGCCGGCGGCAGTTGGGCCGGGGCCAATGTAGTGCGCAACACCGAGCTGACCGGTTGCGCGGACAAAGCCGTGAAGAGCACCAGGCTGGCGTACGTGCAGGTGCAGGATAGCTGGATCCACAACAACATCGGCGGCGGCCTCCAGGCTACGCTGAGCGGCAACGTTGAGGCGGACCACAACCTGATCGAGCGCAGCGGCTATAACGTCACCACGCAGGTGTTCTCTAACGCGAATGGGTTGTCTGCGAATGGTGCAGACGGGAATGATACGCCCGACATCGCCTCCGTGCTGAATACCGATGGCAACATCATCCGCTACAGCAGCTCCCGCGGCATTTCGGTCCAGGAACTGTCGGCGGCGACGATTACCAACGACTTCTCCTGCGGGGCGACCAACCTCGGCCTCAGCGGCCAAAACGGTATCGCGATCTTCAACGCGACTGCGAGTACGGCGTTCGCCACGGTGCGCGGCACCATCGCCGTTTACAACGGGCGGAACGGCGCCACCGTCGATGGTGAATCGACCGCGGACTTCGGTCAGGCCGCCCCCGATGCGGGCAACAACGCGTTCACGCAGAACGCAACCAACAGCCGTCTCGGCGGACACAACTTCGACAATTCCAGCACCCAGCCGAACATCCCCGCGCGTGCTAACCAGCGGCAGCACTGCTACGCGAACCCGGCACAGCCGGGCGCGACGTGCAATGGCAATCTGAGCCTCGACATCAGCGGGTCGGTGAACAGCGGTACGCCTCAGGCGTACCGCGGGAGCGGGACCACGCTTCCCATCGTGATCCAGAGCGTCTGGCCCACCAAGGGCAAGGCTGGCGATTTGGTGCACATCGCCGGCAGCGGCTTCAACGCGATTGACGGCTACCCCGCCCGCGGGAATTGCACGAGTACCGTCTCGCAGCACAACAAGTGCGGCAGCCAGATCCTGGGAACCTGCGTGCAATATGAGGCCTCTCCCGGGAACTGGAGCAATCTCGCGGTACAGGCGGTCACGCCTACGGAAATCGTCGTGCTCATTCCCTCCGCCCTCAAGTGCGCACAGCCCGTCAGGATTCGTGTGCAGCGGGCGGATTACACCGGTGCGTCCGTGAGCGCCACCGGACTGTTCTGCACGAATTTCTGAGGACCTGTTGTGCCTCGCCAAAACTCCAACCGCCCTGCTCAAGCAGCCTCTCTCCACTCGTAGCGGTGGTGAAGGCCATCACCGTACGCAGGGCGACCCAGAACAGGCGGTCGGTCGGGAGGAGCCGGGGACAGCGGCCGCGGTGTGCCAGGGTGGCGAGTTGGTAGCGCAGGGCGAGATTATCCAGTACCAGCGCCTGTCGAGAGCGCGCCAGGGAGCGAAGCCCCCAGACGGTGAGCTTGAAGAGGAGAAGCATCGCAGGACCATGTGAGGCTCCCTCGGTAATGGCAAGCGTTGACGGGAGCGCCGGATGCGTCTGACGCGCAGGCAACCGATCTTCGGCTCAAATTGCGGCGGATGAGGTTTGGACGAGGCACAGGATGGGATTTTGGCGAGGCACAGGTGCCCGCGGGTACCTCGTCATCCTTTGGCTTCCCGCTAAGTGAGATCATGGTCGACTCTTCGATTCCTTTGACGTATCTTCGGCATGAGGCGCGAGGATCATGGACACGAACATCGCCATGGGCGTGAAACGTCCCCACGGGTTGTCGCCCCGCATTGAATGGCTGCGCAACTACTACTTCGAAGGCGTGAAGCGGGAGTGGAACAACGAGTTCACCTGCTGGACCACAGGCACGCCCTGGGATGTGCTCTACGACGAGACCACGTACTACATCGTCCCCGAGGTGTATCCATTCTTCCAGACCTACCGGGCCTCGACGCTGCAGGCGGCTCGCCCCGTGGAGCTGCACGAGGATTTCTGGAAATGGTCGCTGCCGGAGCGGCGCGCGTGGTTCATCCGCGAGGTCATGGTGAATTACGTGCCCCAGGAGATCCTGCCCGGCGATCTGCTCGCCGGCGCGCGCTTCAATATCCTCGCCTCCAGGTGCTGGACCAAGCAGGAGGCACGTGAACGCGACCGGCTGGTGTATGGGCCCAACGGCGCGCGCGCTGCGGTGAAATGGTTCCATGACCACGGATATGGCAACGCCGGCGCGACCTCGGGCCACCTGATCCCCGATCACAAGCGCGCGTTGACGATCGGTTGGAAAGGCATTCACCACGACCTCCAGCAGCGCTACGCCACCCTGCCCCACAAAGAGAAGCACGGCCCGAAGGGCGCGCAGCTCAGGGCCATGATCACCGCCGCCACCATGCCCCGGGATGTCGCCGCCCAGTACGCGGGCCTGTGCCGCAGGCTCGCCACGAACGAAAAGGATGGCGCTCGCGCCAACGAGCTGGAAGAGATGGCACGGAACCTCGACCGCGTGCCGTGGGAGCCGGCGGCCACTTTCTGGGAAGCGGTGCAGGCACTGTGGATCAACCACATGCTGGTCATGAGCGATGAAAACTATCCCGGACCCGGCACGAGCTTCGGGCGCGTCGATCAGTACCTGTATCCCTACTGGAAAGCCTCCCTCGAGCGGGGGATGGACCGGGATTTAGGGAAAGAGATTCTCAAGTGCTTCTGGGTCCACGCGAACACCGCTTACGACGCCATGATCCGGGTCGGCGCGAACCAGGGCATCAACTCCGGTTTCGGCCAGCTCATCACCCTCTCCGGCATGGGCAGCGGCGGCCGGGACATGACGAATGACCTGACCTACGCGATTCTCGAGATCATCGACGAGATGACCCCGATGCTCGAGCCGAAGCCGAACATCCGCTTGCACTGCAACTCACCCGACGATCTCCTGGACAAGATCGTAGACATGATCGCCGCGAGCCAGGGTGCGCCGTTTCTGCTCAACTTCGACGAGCGCTCGATGGCCGGCATGCTGCGCCAAGGCCGGGTCGCCGGCGTTCAGAACCTCATCAACGAACAGAACGTGCACGAGTACGCTCCAGTCGGGTGCCTCGAAAACACCATGGTGGGCAACGACCGCTCGGGCACGGTGGACAATAACCCGAACCTCCTCAAGGCCATCGAGCTCGCGCTCGCAGGAGGCAAGGATCTGCTGCCTGCGGTCGACCCGATCACGGGCGAACAGGCGCCGATCAGCCAGGACGGGCCGGCCACCGGCGATGCCGCCACCTTCCACTCGTGGGATGAGTTCTGGAACGCGTACGTCGAACAAACCCGTTACATCGTGCGCAAATGCGTCGAGCTGTACGGGAAGACTGAAGCCATCCGCGCGGCCTTCAGCCCCACGCCCTATACCTCATGCCTTGTGCGCGGATGCGCCGAGAAGTCCCTCGACATCACTCAAGGCGGTGCGGAGCTCAACTTCACCACAATCGAGGCGGTGACGTTCGCCACCACCGTCGACTCGTTACTTGCCGTGAAGTACCTGGTGTTTGACGCCAAGAAGGCGAGCATGGCCGAGTTGATCTCGGCTCTCCGAACCAACTGGGAAGGCCACGAGACACTGCAAGCGTGGGCGAAGTTCCGCGCGCCCAAGTACGGGCGCGATGATGACGGCGCCGACGAGATGGCTCGGAAGGTCATGCAGCTGTGGACCGAAGAGACCTGGAAGCACAGAACGGCATCGACCGGCCGCCAGTTCCGGCCCGGGATGCTGAGCTGGAATTACTGGGTGGGTGATGGCTACATCATGGCCGCGAGCGCCGACGGCAGGCCGAAAGGTCGCTTCCTCTCGAACGCGATCTGCCCGTCCAACGGCGCTGACATCAACGGCCCCACCGCCAACGCGAACTCGGTGGGCAAGGCTCTCGGTGGCACGGCGCCGGACGGCGAGGGAGATTGGGGGAACTACCTCAACATGCTTCCCAACGGCGCCAGCCACACGATGAGCTTCAATCCCTCGATGCTGCGGGACCGCGAGCACCGCGAGAAGTTCAAAGCATTTCTCCGCGGCTACTGCCGCAACGGCGGCACGGCGCTGCAGATCAACACGATCGATGCTGATATGCTGCGAGATGCTCAGAAGCATCCCGAGAATTACCGGCACCTACTGGTACGGGTCACGGGCTACAACGCCTACTTCACCAGCATCGGCCGCGAGCTGCAGGACGAGATCATCGCGCGCGAGAGTCACTGCCGGTTTTGAGACTTCGGTACACGGGCGCCGAGAATCAGTTCGGGCACCATCAGTAGGAATGCGTGCCAAGAACGACCCTATACCCGAATCTCTTCTCGATTGTGGGTTTCAGTGCGTCGAAATCGATCGGGCACTGCGCGGTTGCCATCGCCCCCTTCATGCAGGTCCCCAAGTGCAATACATCGATTTCCCGGCCGAGGTCTTTCGACACCTCGGAGAGCAGCTTCACGCGCGGCACGACCAGACCGGGACAATCGCCGCAGTCGGTCATGGCCACCAGGTCGATCTCGTCATGCTGGGTATACTCGCCGTTCTTCTCTCTCATCCCTTTGTAACACTTGGCACAGGCAACGCATGAGTGGTCTTTAATACGTTTACAATACAGCACGGCAATACGGGCCATTGGGGGCCTCCCTTTCTTAGCGCTCTTCCTACAAGGCAACCTTCCGCAAGGCAACGGGCTGCGCCCCGCGAGCTGCGCCCCGCGTCTGTGCGGCGGGTCCGCTCCCGCCCTCACTCCAGACCCGTCCTCCGGAGCCCTGCGGCGGACGTGTTGATCGTTTCGTCAGTATCGTCATGAAGTTTGACTCAAACGCCGCATGTTCCTGCCATCAAGAGCGCTTCAGGAGGCGCAGGGCTTCCTTGACCGCATTTCGCCGCGGTGACATGAGAGGCCGAAGCCGGTCGACGGGGAAAGACACCGACTCCCCTCGATCGGGAGCTGAGTGGGGCAAGGCGTGAAGGATAGAGCGGGAGAGTTCCGTCGCCGTGGTCCATCCAGTTGCCGTCCGGCCGCCGCTATACCACGGACGCCCCCGTTCGCCCGGAAACCAACCGGGATGCTCTGTGCTGGCGCCGTCCTGCTGGCGTCGCTCGCAACGTATGTGGCGACGCTGGCTCTCACCGTAACGCTGGTCGACAGCGGCGAGCTGATCGTTGCCGCACAGTCACTCGGGGTGGCCCACCCGCCCGGCTTTCCGCTCTATGTGCTGCTGGCGCATCTGGCGACGCTGCTTCCGATCGGCAGCATCGCGACACGGGTGAATCTCGCATCGGCCATCTTCGCCGCGTTCGCAGTCGCGGTCGTGCCCTTCCTCACTGCCGAAATGCTGCGCGGGATGAGCGAGCAATCGGCCTCCAGGGGAAGGCCGGACCGACAGAGAGACGGCGATACTTCTGGCATGGGCGCCGGCGCTCTGTGGCTCCCGGCCACGACGGCGGCATTGTTGTTGGCCTTCTGCCGCACCCTGTGGTCGTACGCCACGGTGGCGGAAGTCTATACGCTCAACACGCTCCTCGTCGCTGTAGTGTTGCTCTTGGTCTTCCGGTGGCGGTGCGATGTCACGACTTCACCGAAGTCAACGACGGACAGGCGGCTCTACGCCGCCGCATGGGTCTTCGGCCTCGCTCTCGCGGTGCATCACGTCACCGTCCTTCTCACGCTCCCGGCCATCGCCTTTCTCGTGTATGCGACTCGCCGTCGGGTGTTCACAAGCAGAGTCTTGATCTTCGCGACGATTTGGGCGCTCGTGGGCCTGACGGTCTACGCTTACTTGCCGATTGCGGCGGCGCGCTCGCCCATGCTCGACTGGGGCGACCCACGGACGCTGCAAAGTTTCTGGTGGCACATTAGCGGCCGGCAGTTTCAGGCGTACTTCTCCCTGTCAGCGCAGAGTGTGGGGGCACAACTCGCCACCTTTATGAGCATCACTATTGGTGAATTCGGCCCGCCGTGGTGCCCCGCTGCTTTGGGGCTCGCTCTCGCCGGCTTTTATGCTCTCTTCCGCCGCGACCGGACGGCGTTCTGGTTTCTGCTGTTGGTCATCGTGGCGGATCTCCTGTACACCTCCACCTACGAAATCGCCGAGGACAAAGCGGCGTACTTCATTCCAGCGTTTCTCGCCCTCGTCCTTGCCGCCGGTTGCGGCGCCGGTTTCGCCATGGAGATCGGCCGGCACGGCGCGCTGGCGGTACGCCGTACGGGTTGCCACCGCGGCGTTACTGCTGGTGCCGGTGCTGGGCTGGGCCGGCAACTTTCGCTTCAACAACCACCATCGGGATTTGATCGCACACGACTACGTCGACAACATCCTGGAGACGATCCGGCCGGACGGGATGCTGCTAACCCTGGATTGGCAGGTGTACTCGCCGATGCTCTACGTCCGCGCCATCGAGCGTGCCCGCCGCGATGCCGTCGTCGTCGACCTGAACCTACTGCGCCGCTCGTGGTACTTTGATTATCTCGAGCGTGAGTACCCGCGGTTGATCGAGCAGACGCGCGCCGAGGTCGACGCGTTCCTGGAGGATCTGCGCCGCTGGGAACAAGATCCTGCGCTGTACCAGCGCGACCGGATGTTGAACGAGCGCATCGATACCCGCTTCACGGCGATGATCCTGGCATTCATCGGCACGCAGCTAGGTACGGCGCCCGTGTACGTCACCCAGGACGTGGTGTTAACCAACGAAGCCCAAGGCAGCCTGCTCGCCAAAGCGCTTATGACCGCGTATCAGTTGGTGCCGCAGGGTCTCGTCTTTCAACTGTTTGCCGACCGCGTCTTTCACGAACCCGCCGCACCGCAGCTGCGGACCCGCGGCCTGGCTGACGGTACCTTGCAGTTCGCGCCCGATGACGTCGTGCTGCTCAAGGTGCTCCCGGTTTACGTCACCATGTTCTACAACCGCGGGCGTTATCTTGCAGCTAACGGCCGGCACGCAGACGCCGTCGCGGCGTTTCGCCAAGCGCTGGCGCTCGATCCGACGTTTGCGCTCGCGCAACGGGGGCTAGCAGAAAGCCTCAAAGCCATGCGCGTGGCCGACAGACCGGCGCCCTAGAGAGCCCTTGGAGGCTCATCCGCTGCGCCTGGCCTGGTGCGGTCGGCCAGCCCGTCGCACCAGGCCGACACGGTCTCAAAATCTGGCGGGGACTTTGCCTTCTTTCGCCTCGAGGAAGCGCTTTTCCACCACCGGCCAATTCACGTTGCCGAAGAAGGCTTTGATGTATTGTGCCCGGCCGCCGGCGCCGTAATCCACCATGTAGGCGTGTTCCCACACGTCCATCACCAAGATGGGGATGAATCCAGCGACATTGCCGTCCTCGTGCAACTGGATGAAGTGGTTGTTCAAAGTCCCGGTAGCGGGATCGAGGTAGAGGATCGCCCAGCCGATGGAGCGGCTTGTGCCGGTGTTGACGAAATCCTCCTTGAAAGCGTCGAACGTGCCGAACTGGCCGGTGATCTCTTTCTTCAAGGCACTGCCGGCACCCAGCTCCGGCGCCTTCGCTTTCAGGTTGCCGAAATAGTACTCGTGCAACACCATGCCGTTATACTCAAAACCGAAGCGCCGGCGCCGATCGGTGTAAGCCGGGGTGTTCCCTTTGGCTTCTTTGCTGAGCGTCTCGAGCTCCTTGCGCAGCGCGTTGACCTGAGCGACGTACCCCTCGTACAAGCGCCAGTGCTGCGCGATCTGTTCCTCGGAAATGCCATCGAGTCCGCTGGGCTTCAATGCCGTTTTGACTTCGTACACCATTCCTGGACCTCCTGTTCTCAAGGATTATCTTTTTACATTGGCATGGTTCCGGGCGAAGCGGAAGCCCCCCTCCTGCGGCTGGCTAGAGGTCTTTTCTGCCCATCCCAGCTCGGCGACGGCCTCTTGGGCGTTTTTCGGCCGGTGGTGTCTTCATGCCCGCCTGGGGCGCGGCGCTATTGCCTCTGTTGTTATTGACCTCGTAACGTCTCAATATCACTCCGGTCCGAGCACTAACGCCAACGGGTGCTCGAGGATGCGTTTGAAGTCCTCGAGAAAACGCGCCGCTTCAACGCCGGTGAGCACGCGGTGGTCGACGGACAAGGTGACACGAACGGTCTTGGCGACGGCGACTTGGCCATGACGGACCACCGGGCGCTCCTTGATTGCGCCCACGGCCAAGATGGCGGTCTGCGGCGGCGTGATCACGGCGCTGAACTCCTCGACGTCGAGCATGCCCATGTTCGAGAGCGTGAAGGTGGCACCAGTGAGTGCCTCGCCGCCAAAACGTCCCGCCTGCGCTTTTTCGACCAGATCATTCGTGGCCTGAGCGATGGCACGCAAGGAGAGGTGCTGGCAAGCGCGCACCACCGGCGCTACCAACCCGTCTTCCACGGCGACCGCCACCCCGATGTTGACGTCGTCGTGGTAGATGATGCCGCCTTCAGACCAGGAGGCGTTCACGCGCGGGTGCCGCTGCAGCACCAACGCCAACGCTCGCATCATCAGGTGAGTGAAAGTAACGTGTTCGGTAACTAAACCACTGGCAGAGATCGACGCGCGTAACCGTGCCGCCTCGCTCATGTCGACTTCCACGGTGACGTAGAAGTGCGGCACCTCGCGTTTCGACGCCGTCATCTGCTTGGCGACCGTCTGGCGCAGCTTCGATAGCTGCTGCGTGCCGCGTGGCGCGGTGGCAGATTGCACCTGCGGCTGCCACCGCGCACTCGGCGCCGGGGGCGGTGGCGCCGGCGCCTGTGACGGTGCCGCCCGCAACGGCGGCGGCGTCGGTGGCGGAGCCGGGCGCGGCGGCTCGGCAACGTGCGGCGCCGGAGCACCGGGGTCGGCGCGTGAAAGCCCGGAGACCGCGCCAGGCGGAGCCGGGTGCTTCGCGTCAGCTTCCAACGGCTGCGGCTGGGGCTCGCGTTGGGCAACTCTCTCGGTCCCGCTGAGGACCGCGATGACCGCCCCTACGGCCGCCGAGGCCCCCTCTTGCACGCGGATTTCGGCGAGGGTCCCGCTGGCCGAAGCCTCCACTTCCATGTCCGCCTTGTCCGTCTCGACCTCGGCCAACACTTCGCCGGCTTCGACGTGTTCGCCTTCGTGTTTGTACCAGCGCAGGATAGTCCCCTCTTCCATGGTGTCGCTGAGCTTCGGCATGGTAATCTCGGTCGGCATGCGTGTGTCCTCCGGGCAAATCAATTATATCGGCATACGACTGGTGGAAAAGGCTGCCCTGCCCGGATGAGTTTCCTTTGCACCTTGGCTGACGGACTACAAGGCAAACGAATGCAAGCGTTATTCGGGGTGATCTTCGACATGGATGGGGTGCTGGTGGACAGCGCGGCGGCGCACTTGCGCGCGTGGCAAAAGCTGGGGACTGAGATCGGCACGCCGTTTTCGGAGGAGTTGTTCCGGCGCACGTTCGGGCAACGCAACGCGAGTATCATTCCGCAGTGGCTGAGTCAGGTGCCGCCGCCACGCCTCGCGGAGCTGGGCGCGCGCAAAGAATCCTTGTACCGCCAGTTGGTTCGGGAGGGGAGCGTGAGAGTGTTCCGTCGCATCCCTGAGCTGTTGATCGATCTCCGGGAGCTCGGCGCGAGGCTCGCGGTCGCCTCCAGCGGTCCACGTGAGAACGTGGAATTGCTGATCGAGGTCATCGGGGCGGGCAGCGCCATCGATGCGACGGTGGCATCCGAGGACGTGCGCGAAGGCAAGCCGCACCCCGAGGCCTTTCTCACTGCGGCGCAGCGCCTGAGGGTCGCACCGGCGCGCTGCGCCGTGGTCGAAGATTCGGTGCACGGCATCGAGGCCGCCAAGCGAGCCGGAATGCTGGCCGTGGCGGTGCTGACCTCGACCGCACGCGAACAGCTCACCGCAGCGGGCGCTGACTTGGTGGTGAACGAAGTGGGCGACCTGCGGGTGCAGGATCTCGCTGGGCTTCGGCGGCCGCCTGCTTGAAGCAACTCCGACCGCGTAGTATTGTGGTTGCTGGTGCGTCTGTGCGCGGATTAATCATTCGGTGGATCACGACCGCCTTTGCCTTGTGGCTGACCAGCCTCATTGTGAAAGGCATCGATTGCAGCGGGATCGCACCGCTGTTTGTGGCCGCGGTGGTTCTGGGCATCTTCAATGCCATCTTGCGGCCGCTGGTACTGGTGGTGACTTTTCCGATCAACCTGCTGACGCTTGGTCTGTTCACCTTCGTCATCAACGGCGCCATGCTCAAGCTCACTAGCGAAGTGGTGCGCGGCTTCTCGGTGGCCGGATTCTGGTCGGCGGTCATCGGCGCGCTGCTGCTGAGCGCCTTCAGTTTCATGCTGAACCTGTTCGTTAATGACGCGGGCCGCGTGCAGTACCTCTACGTGGAACGCCTTGACCACATCTGACCGGCCATACCGCATTGGTCAACTTGCGCTCCGCACTGGTCACCGTCGTGGCTTGCGATGACGCGCGGCACATGACCGGATCGATTCTAGTCACCCATGGTGGGCTGACCATCTGAAGGCTTCATCGGGCGCCGACGTCGGGCAACCGGGTGTCGATGACGTAAACACCATCAGGCGAGGCGAAGTAGCCGACCGCCCCGTCAGGCCGGAGAGCGAAGCTGGTCGTGCCGGAAGGCACAGGGATAGTTCCGGCAACCGTGTTGCTCGCCGCGTCGATCACCGCCAGTCGCGATCCGTGCACGTACACGCGCGCGCCATCAGCAGTGGTGTTGACTTGCGACCACAGGTCGCCCGGGATCTGGGCGATCACGTTGTTGGTGTGCGTATCGAGCACCAGCAGCCCAGCCCCGCTGGGTGCGTAAGCAAACTTGCCGTTTGGGTTCACGGCAATATGCAACAGCGGCCGTGAGGTCGGCACGCTGTCGCTGATCACGTACGTACGGGTATCGACTACGGCGATCATCCCGCTGGTGCAGAGACCGGCGCACCCGGAAACGTAGACGACGCGGCCATCAGGGGTGACTGCGGCGCCGGACGGGCGCATGTGCAGCGCGATCCGGGTTCTTACGAAGCTATCTGCCGTGTCTACAACTGTTAGTGTGTTATCACTTGGATTGGTGATGTAGGCGGCGGATCCGTCCCGCGACACCGCCACCGCCGGCATCGCCGGCAGTTGGACCTTTGTCGGGCCGAGGTCGACCGTCGTCGCAACCCGGTCGGCCGCAGTATCAATCACCGAGAACACCTCGGAGAAGAGGTCCGCCACGTAGGCATGGGAGCCGTCGGCGCTGATGGCGATCGCGGCGGGATTATGCGGCAGCGGGATGCTCTGCACCGCGGAGTTGCCGGCGGTGTCGATCACGAACACCTTCCCTGTCGCGGTCGCATACGCACGCGAGCCGTCCGGCGTTATGGCGACCTCGTTCGGAGGTCCGCCGAGGGGAATCCGCGCCACGACGGCGCTGTCGTCGCCAACCTCCGGAGGCGCAATGGACTTGCGCGTCGATGATGCGCACCCAGTCACGAGCGCCGCCGCCAAGGACGCCACAAAGGCAACGTACAGAGCTCGAAGCACACTCCTCATGTGCCTCTATCTACTACACGCGCCGAGGAGCACAAGAAACCGGGCGCAGCCGAATTGCTTTCACCGCTGTTGGCGCAGCTGCGAGAGTGGGGGCGGTTCCGCGTGCGATTACACATCACCAACGGTCTGGTGCCCGACGCTCGTGCGGAAGCGCACGGTTACTTGCGGGTGATAGATGAAAGCGGCGAGGACTACGGGTACAGTGCCGTCAGAAGAGCTCACGCCGGGCAAGCTGCCTTTTCGCAGGGGCAGCCCCGGATTCGCTCCGATTCCATTTTCTTATTGACAATCTATGCGCAATCGTCCTATAGGACAAACGTAAAGCATATCGGAATGGCTCACACCAAGGTGATGGGTCAGAACGGAGGGGCGATATGAGACGCGCGGTACTGCAACGACCGGCAGTAGGGTGGGTGCTGGGTCTGGCTCTGGTCGGAGCGACTGTGAGCCGGGCACAGGGTGAAATCGGCGACCTGGTCGCCGACGCGGTCCTGGGAGAATCGAGCTTCACCGACTCCGTCGGGCTTCCGATCGGCCCATCGACATTCGCCTTCCCCCGCGGTATCGCGATCGACCGCAGCGTCACGCCGAACCGGGTGTATGTTGCCGACAGCTTCTATCACCGCGTGCTCGGGTGGAGCAATGTGGACGCTCTGGCGAATGGGGCGCCCGCCGACATCGTGATTGGGCAGCCTGACTTCGTATCCTTCTTCTGCAATCAGCAGTCGTACGTCTTCAGCCCGTTCTCGACTCCGGCACTCTCGACCTTGTGTGGGCCCCAGGAACTGGCGGTCGATGGCGCCGGCAACCTATACGTTGCGGACACGAACAACTGCCGCGTCCTGATCTTCAAGGACCCGTTTGGCACCGATCAGGTGGCCGACAAGGTGTTGGGCCAAAGCACCGGCTGCGCCGCCAGTGCTGTGGACCAGAGCCACTTGTACGATCCGCAAGGTGTGGCGGTGGATGCCGCCGGCAATGTCTACGTCGCCGACACGGTCAACTGCCGGATCCTGGAATACGATCAGCCGCTGGCGACGGACACCGTGCCGGACCGCGTCTACGGAGCGCCCGATTTCACCCACGGCGGCTCGTGCAATAGCGGTGCCGGAGCGGTCTATTTCCCCCAAGCGATCAGCGTCGATCCCGACGGTCGGCTGTACGCTGGATCGATTGGCGTGCTCTACGAGTATGATACGCCACTGACGAAGACCACCTGGGATCACACCGTCGGGACCGTCAGCTGCAACGACAACGGAGCCGAGGGCGCCTCAACGACATGCATGCCGATCGCTGCGGTCGCCGATGCCGGCGGACACCTGTACGTCGCCGACGCCGGCAACAGCCGCATCCTGGAATTCGACAGCCCATTCACTATCAATCAAGCTGCGCGCGTCTTCGGGCAGCCGGGATTCGACGGCAATGTGACCTTGTTCCAGGATGCCTGCAATACCGGCGGGCCGAGCGCCTCGAGCCTGTGCCTGCAGATCGATTATCTCACCGGGGACGGCGGCGGAAGTTTCTACCAAGGTGCCGCCCTTGACCTCGACAGTAGCGCCAATTTGTGGGTCGCGGATACCTTGAACCACCGCGTGCTGCGCTACAACAACCCCCTCGGTAGCGACGCGGCCGCCGACCTGGTGCTGGGACACACCGCGATGGATGATATCCGCAAGCCCCTCATCACGTCGCTACAACCCGGGATCACCATGAGTTACGGCACCTTCACGCTGCTGCGGGTGGACACAACCAATAGCCGTATCCTGATCGAAGGATACGATCGACCCGTGGGCGTCATCGGCCAGCCGGACTTCAACTCGAGCGGCTGCAACACGGGTGGGCTGAGCGCCTCGTCGCTCTGTAATCCGGCTTCGGCCACGGTTGATGCCGGAAATCTGTGGATCGCCGACAGCGGCAACAATCGCGTGCTCGAATACCAGACACCCTGGTATACGATCGACACCACCAACAAACAGATCATCGTCAAACAGAGTGCCGACCGCGTGTTTGGGCAGTCCGACTTCACTTCGAACGCCTGCCAGGCCGGCAACGGCGGCCTGTGTAATCCATACGCGGTGGCGTGGGACGCGCAGCAGACCCTCTACATCAGCGACCGCGGCAACAACCGTATCGTGCACCACCTCAATCCCCTGGCGGATACGGTTGGCGACGAGGTGATCGGGCAGCCCGACTTCACCACCACCGGCTGCAACAGCGGCGGTGTGAGCGCCACCTCGTTGTGTGACCCGCGCGGCATCTTTACCCGCGTCGCTTTGACGCTCAATCCCACGGGTGATGTCTATGTTGCAGATCACGGTAACAACCGCGTGCTACGGTACAACATGTCCGACAGCAGGACGACGGCGCAGCAGGTGTTCGGACAAGGCGACAACATGACGACGAACACGTGCAGCGCGGGAGCCGGTGGCCTGTGTGGGCCAAGTGACGTCGGCGTGGACGGCGACGACAATTTGCTCGTCGCCGACACCGACAACAATCGGGCCGTGGAGTTCCAGACGCCGGTCGCGGGCGACACGACTGCGGATGTGGTCTTCGGACAACCCGATTTCAATAGTACCACGTGTAATAGCGGCGGCACGTCGGCGCAAAGTCTCTGTCAACCGACCGGCATCTTCGTCGATACTTCGTATGGCGGCGAGGTGTACATCGCCGATGCCGGCAACCAATGTGAATCGGCTTCCAAAATTGACCCCCTCTGATTCTTGCGTAACTGGCCGATCTATTGCCAGAATTCCCGAATCAGGTGGGGTCACGATCGGCGCCGGTCGTGACCCCCGGTTGAATAGCAT